>Ga0209986_10000286_pt1 | contig 48409 bp, 43 predicted proteins | sample BlataG_FD_183168 | JGI IMG/M metagenome (GOLD analysis project Ga0209986, IMG submission 183168) | Deep subsurface microbial communities from Black Sea to uncover new lineages of life (NeLLi) - Black_00105 metaG (SPAdes) (version 2) | ecosystem: Environmental > Aquatic > Marine > Oceanic >... | reverse complement strand
TGATGAATATGGTTTTATTCGTGTTAACTCTCACTTTGAAACAAATATTCCTGGTATTTATGCCATAGGAGATGTGATTGGAGGGAAACTCCTGGCGCACAAGGCATCCCATGAAGGTCTTATTGCTGCAGAAAATGCTTCAGGCGCAAAAAAAACTGTAGATTGTGAAACAATGCCCATGGCTGTCTACGCTGAACCTGAATTGTCTTCTGTTGGACTAACTGAGGAAGAAGCACAGGAAAGAGGGATAAAAACCAAAGTTGGCCGTTTTCCTCTTCGGGCCAGTGGCAGAGCCCTGACCATGGGAAAAGGGGAAGGAATAGTAAAAATTGTAGCCGATGAGAACGATAAAATAATTGGTGCTCACATCCTTGCTCCAAATGCCAGCGAGATTGTTGCCGAGATTACCTTAGCCATTGGCAAAGGTTTGAAGCTTCAAGATGTTGCTTCTTCAATTCATATCCATCCAACTTTATCAGAAGCAGTGATGGAAGCATCCATGAAGGCCAGAGGTATGGCTCTCCATATCATGAATATTTAGCTATCTATTTTCAGATATGAGGGATTGATGTTTTTCGGAACTGAGGAGAGTTTTATTTTACATAGCCAAGAGCTTTAAGCATTTCCGCGGTTTTATTATCTATTTTAAACTCTTGTTTTCCTTTTAATATTTCCAGAGCAAGGGAATCAAGCTTTTGCTTAAGGCTTATGACTTCTTGAGAGAGGCTGTTTTTTTTATAAATATTTTCTTTTTCCTCAGGATCTTTTCTAAGGTCAAATAATTCATATTCTCTTTTTTCAGGAGTAATTATTAAATGCCAGGGAAATTTAAGAAGGGCAAATTTATTTCTTCCTGCTTCTGGTTTGTATGTTTCTTCAAGAATTGTTTTTTCTTCTCCATCTTTTATAGAAAAGAGGTTTCTTCCCTGAAAAGAAGATAATCTCTTAAAACCCAAAATTTCAAAAATGGTTGGAGCAATATCCATCAAAGTGACTGGTTCTTTTTTTCTCAGATTTTTCTGGGAAGCTTGAGGATTATAGATAATAAGAGGAACTTTCATATAGACATTATAGAGAAAATGGATGTGACCAATATGCTGTCCCCCGCGATAACTTGAATATTCTCCTAAACCTTCTCCATGGTCGCCTACCATTAGTATGTTAGTTTTATTAAAAAGCTTCAATTTTTTAAGCTTATCAAAGAGCTTGCCTATTTCATTATCCATATATTCTACTTCTTCTTTATATAACTCTCTTATTCCTTCCGGAGGAATAATAAGTTTGCCCCGAAAAATTAGCTTTATTTGTTTGGGAAAATATTTAGTATTAATGCTAACATAAGCGTTTTTTTTGCATAAAAAATTGCTTTTTTCCCTCTGGATAAGCCAACCTCGGGATAAGCTGATTTTAAGGTCTTTTTGATCTGGCTCAGGAGAGAAATCAAAAATATCAAATCTTGCCTTAAAGCCGGTTGGTCTTTCTTTAAATTTATTAGAGACTTCGAGTCGAAGTTGATTTTTTCTTTTTTCCAAATTCAGAATAATTTCATGTTTTATGTACTTATCCAAACAGAATTCCCCCAGCAATTTGTCATTAAAGTAAAGTTTGAAGTCAGGTGGAGAGTAAGGCGGAGAATAAGGCTCGTGAGGGTCAGAATAATGAATCCACAGGAAAAATTTATGATCTTTATTTTCTTCAAGCCAGGGGAAAACTTTCTGGTTAATTTCCCCGGCTGATAAGTACCAACGTCCTTTAGGAAAATCATCCTGGTAGAAATCAAAGCCTTCATTGAGTCCAAATTTAGATTTCAACACACCCAAAGATAAAAAGGCAGCAGTTGTATATCCTCTTTTTTTAAAGACATTGACAAAAGATGGCCTCTTTCTTTTTGCTTTAATAATCTGGCCATTGTTGTAAATTTTCATAAAGTAAGGAGGCTGGGAAAAGAAAATGGAGGCATGAGAAGGCAGGGTAATGGGAATAAGACAATAACAATTTTCATAAAGAATGCCCTTTTTAGCAAGAGAATCAATATTTGGAGTTGAGGCATTCTGAGGAGAATATGAACTTATATAATCTGCTCTTTGAGTATCCAGAGTAATTAAAATAAAGTTTTCATCTTTTTCTTTTTTTTGGCAGCATTGAAGAAAAAAAGAAGCGCTTATTAAGAGAGTAAAAATAAGGGGGAAACTTTTTCCTTTGATTATCTTAGCCAGGTTTTTTTGCATCTTTTCCTATTGGATTTAGGGTATAAATAGACGATAAAATATCTTTATTAATCGTTTATTATGGAGAATTTAAAAAAAAATGTCAAAATGTTTGCAAATTTAAATTTATTTTTATAAAATTTATGCCTTTATTTAAAAAGAGCAATGATTGAGCTTTTTTTGGTTTTTTTAATCTTCGGTCTTCTCGGCGTAGTCTTAATTTTTATGAATAAGCTGCTCGGGCCAAGAAGATCAAATCCCTTCAAAGAGAAACCTTTTGAATGTGGAAGCCCTTATCTTCAAGAAGAGATAAAACCATTTCCCATTAAATTTTATCTTATTGCTTTCATTTTTCTTCTTTTTGAGATCGAAGTTGTCTTTTTTTTCCCCTGGGCTTTAATCTTTAGAGAAATGGGTCTGACAGCTTTGATCGTAATGTTTGCTTATATCTTTGTTCTGGTTATAGGCTTTATTTATGCCTGGAAAAAAGGCGCGTTCAAATGGGAATAAGAGAAGCATTTTTAAATATAAATAGAAAAAAATTATGAAGGAAGGGAGTTTTATTACCACTAAATTCAATTATATATTGGGCTGGGCCCGTAAATTTTCCCTGTTCCACTATCCCTATGTCACGGCTTGTTGTGGGATGGAATACATGTCTGCTGCTTGCGCCCATTTTGACCTGGACCGATTTGGAGCTGGATGGACAAGATTTTCTCCCCGTCAATCTGATATGTTGTTAGTAGTGGGTACTATCACCCAGAAATCAGCTCCTGTTCTCAGGACAGTCTATGAACAAATAACTGAGCCTAAGTGGGTTGTTGCCTTTGGTGCCTGTGCAGTAAGCGGTGGAATTTATGATAATTATGCTGTTGTTCAAGGGATTGATTCTATTATCCCGGTAGATATCTACATTCCTGGATGTCCGCCCCGGCCAGAAACAATTTTAAATGCATTGGTAAAACTCCAAGAAAAAATTCAAAACCAAGAGCAGGATTGGCGATGGAAAAAAAGAAAATATTAGAGAAGCTCAGAGAAAAATTCCCCAAGAAAATTAAAGAAACATCTGCAATCTATGGCGATGAGACTGTTGTTATAGACAGAGATTCTCTAATTGAGATACTTACTTTTTTAAAAAATAAACCCTATGAATTTAACATGCTTCTTGACTTAACTTGTGTCGATTATATAGGTCAAGACCCCCGTTTCGAGATGGTTTATCATCTATTTTCTTTACCTAAGAATAATCGTCTTAGAATAAAGACCAGGTTGCCAGAGAGAGACCTTAACATCGAATCTCTTACTTCTATCTGGAAGAATGCTAACTGGTTGGAAAGAGAAGTCTATGATATGTTTGGAGTCTGTTTTATTGGTCATCCTGATTTAAGAAGACTTTTTATGTACGATGGCTTTGAAGGATATCCTTTGCGCAAAGATTATCCCTTAAGGAAAAGACAGCCCCTAATTCCTCTGAGGAAATAAAATGCCGACAAGAATTCAAAAAGAAGCAAATAAAGAAAATCTTCTTTTAAATATGGGCCCTTCTCATCCAGCCATGCACGGTACTATCCGGATCATGGTTGAGCTGGATGGGGAAAAGATTGTCAATTCTGAAGTAGAGGTAGGGTATCTCCACCGTGGTTTTGAAAAGACCTGTGAGAATAGGACTTATTTTAATTTGCTTCCCTACACGGATAGGATGAATTATGTCTCACCTCTTATAAATAATCTTGGTTATGTGATGACAATGGAGAAAATGTTGGGTATAAAAGTGCCTGGAAGGGCCCAGTATATTCGGGTTATTATGAGCGAACTCTCGCGTATTTCTGATCATTTGACATGTATTGCAGCTATGGCCATGGAATGCGGCGCCTTTACAGTTTTTCTCTACAAGATTAAAGCCAGAGAATTTATCTGGGATGTCATTGAAGAGACAACAGGTGCCAGAATGACAACATCCTATATTCGTATAGGTGGAGTTAGGGCTGATCTCCATCCAAACTATGAGAATTCACTCAACAAAGCCATTATCGAAACGAGAAAAGTTTTAAAAGATGTGGATGGGCTGTTGAGTAAAAACAAAATTTACCTCAACAGAACAAGGGATATTGCTGTTGTTACCCCAGAGGAGGCAATTTCTTATGGCTGGACAGGTCCCTGTTTGAGATCCACGGGCGTTTATTATGATGTCCGCAAAGCTCATCCTTATTTGGTCTATGACCTTTTGAATTTTGAAGTTCCCCTTGGTGAAAGAGGAGATAATTTCGACCGATATTATGTCCGTATGAAGGAGATGGAACAGAGCCTCCGAATAATCGAGCAAGCTATGAAAAAAATACCAAAATCAAAAACTTTAATGGCAGAAGGAATAGAACCAGCTCAAGCCATAAAATCTTCCCGAACAAAGAAAGTTGAAAAAAATATAAAACTTTCTCCTACTTTAGAAGGCTCAGAAAAAGGTATATATCAGGATATCTTAACAGACAATAAAAGATATATAGTTCCACCTAAGGAAGATACCTACACTTCAATTGAGGGAATAATTAATCATTTCAAATTTTTTATGAAGGGTCATGGAATAAGACCTACTAAAGGGGAAGTTTATTTTTCTGTTGAAGGAGGTAATGGAGAGCTGGGCTTTTATATAGTTTCAGACGGTACTGACAGACCTTATCGTCTTCATCTCAGAGGCCCTTGTTTCCACCTTGTTTCTGCTCTGGAGAAAATGATTCATAATCGTTACATCGCTGATATTATTCCTTCTTTTGGTTCATTGAATATGATAGGAGGAGAGCTAGATCGTTGAGTCCTGAATTTACTGATAAAACAAAAAAGAAAATCCAAGAAATTATCTCTCACTATCCAAGAAAAGAAGCAGCTCTTCTTCCCATTCTCCATTTAGCTCAGCAAGAATTCGGGTTTATTTCAGCCGAAGCCGAAAGATTAGTAGCTGAAATATTGGGAGTAAAACCTATCAATGTCAGAGAAGCTGTGACTTTTTACACCATGCTTCATGATCAGCCTGTGGGAAAATATAATATTCAGGTTTGTTCCAATCTAAGCTGTTCTCTCTTAGGGGCGGAAAAATTGATTAATTATTTAAAGGAGAAGTTGAGAATAGAACCAGGACAAACAACTCAGGATGGGAAATTTACCCTATCTACAGTTGAGTGTTTAGGTGCCTGTGAAGAGGCTCCCTGTATGCAGATAAATTTTGATTACTATGGGAATTTAACCAAGAAAAAAATTGATACAATATTAGAGAGTCTAAAATAAAAAAGTGGAAGAAAAAATATTAACTAAAGATTTTGGCCTCAGGAATAATTTTAAAATTGATGTCTACCTGAAAGAGGAGGGATACGAAGCTGTTAAGAAGGCTTTAGGAGAAATGAGGCCGGAACAAATACTGGAAGAGGTTAAAAAGTCTAATCTGAGAGGAAGAGGAGGGGCTGGATTTCCGGCAGGAGTCAAGTGGGGTTTTGTTCCTCAAAAAATTGATAAACCAAGATATCTGTGTGTCAATGCTGATGAGGGAGAACCAGGAACGTTTAAAGACCGCTATATTATGAGCCATAATCCCCATTTGCTGATTGAAGGGATTATCATAACCTCCTATTGTGTTGATATTCACCAGGCTTATATATATATTCGAGGCGAGTATGAGGCTATTGCTCAAAGGCTTGAGCAGGCAATTTTTGAAGCATACCAAAAAGGACTTTTAGGAAAGAACATATTAAATAGCGGCTTTGATTTAGATGTTTTTATTCACCGAGGAGCAGGGGCTTATATTTGCGGTGAAGAAACAGCTCTGCTCGAATCTCTTGAAGGGAAGCGGGGACATCCACGATTAAAGCCCCCATTTCCTGCTTCAATAGGACTTTTTTCATGTCCTACAGTTATCAACAATGTAGAGACCATTTCTAACATCCCCGTTATTATCCTCAGAGGAGCTGAGTGGTTTTGTCAAAAAGGATTGCCCAAGGATGGAGGAACAAGAATTTTTGGTGTAAGTGGTCTGGTCAAAAAACCTGGAATTTATGAACTTCCTCTTGGGACGAGTCTAAAGGATATAATTTTTAAACACGCTGGAGGCATGAAATCAGGTAAAAAACTTAAGGCTGTTATACCAGGTGGAATGTCAGCACCAATTCTGCGGGCAGATGAGATAGACATAAAAATGGATTTTGATTCTTTGGTCAAGGCCAATTCTATGCTTGGTTCAGCTGCTGTTATAGTTATCGATGAAGATACATCTATTCTTGATGTTTTAAAGACTGTGGCCAAGTTTTATGCCCATGAATCCTGCGGTCAGTGTACGCCCTGCCGTGTTGGAACTTCCTGGATATATAAAATTGTCAGACGTATAACCGAGGGAAAAGGGGAAAAAGAGGACATAAACAATATAACGAGATTGGCAGGCAGTATTTTAGGAAATACTCTTTGTCCGTTAGGGGATGCAGCAGCTATTCCCATAAAATCTATTACTGAAAAATTCAGAGGAGAGCTTGATTCCTATGTGTCTAAATAATACAAACGCATTAAATAAAATGTCATTACGAGGAGTGGGATTCCTTCGCTTTGCTCGGAACAGGCTGCGCAATATATTTTTTACTGTCATTGCGAGCCCCAGAGGGGTGAAGCAATCTCATATGAATAAGAGACAGGTGAGATGGCCACGCTTCCGTTGGTCGCCCGCAATGACAATATAACGACATTTAAGGTGATAGTATTGATAGAAGAAGAGAAAAAGAATTAAATGGTAAAAATTTTTATAGATGATAAACCTGTAAAAGTTAAAGAAGAAACTACTGTTTTATCGGCTGCCGAAGAAATAGGGATTTTAATTCCTCATCTCTGCTTTCATCCAGCTTTTCCTCCTGAGGGTTCCTGCCGCATGTGTTTAGTTGAGATTGAAGGATATCCTCAACTCGAGTTAGCCTGTTCTACACAAGTCAAAGAAGGAATGAAAATATGGACTCAGTCCGAGAAAGTTAAAGAAGCCCGGAAAGGAGTATTAGAATTTCTCCTGGCTGAACATCCTCTTGATTGTCCAATTTGTGATAAGGCAGGAGAGTGCAAACTTCAAGATTATTATGAAGAATACGGCCTTTTCCAAAGCAAATTTAGAGAGTACAAAGAAAAAAAGGATAAAAAGGTAAAAATCGGGAAAAGCTTAATCCTTGACCGGGAAAGATGCATTCTCTGCACTCGCTGTGTTCGTTTTTTGAGAGAAATAACCAGGACACAGGAATTGGGAGTCTTTAACAGAGGTCTACACTCTGAAATTGACACTTACGAGGGAGAGCTTGTTAATAATAATTACTCGGGAAATTTAGCTGAACTCTGTCCGGTGGGAGCTATCACTGATGCTGATTTCAGATTTAAAACACGAACCTGGTTTCTTAAGAAAGCAGACTCAATCTGTCCTCTTTGTAGCAGGGGATGCAATATCTCTATTGAATACCATCCTGGCTTTCCCCGTATTTCAAGCAAAAAGAGAGTTTATCGAGTAGTGTCCGGGGAAAATTTAGAAAATAGCCACTGGATTTGTGATTTAGGCCGGTATGAATATAATTACCTTGACGATAATAGATTAGAAAATATTTTCATGAACAATAATGGAAAAAAGGCAAAGATTAGTTGGGAAAAGGCTCTTCAATTCATAATTGAAAGAATGAAAAAAATCTATTACAAAAAAAAGACAAAAAGAGCAGCTTTGATTGTCAATTCATGGCTTACAAACGAAGAACTGTTCCTTATTAACAAGATTTTTAGAGATGATTTAGGAATGGAAAGAATATTTATGGTTGATCCGTCCCATGACCAGGGAGATGACCTTCTTCTTACTTCAGAGCGAAGCCCAAATAAGAAAGGAGCTCAGGAGTTAGGTTTTGATTTCAGAACCCTCGACCTGGAAGAATTAGCTGATAAAACAGAAATCCTGTTTATTTTTGGTCATTATCTTTTAAATCACTTTAATTCAGGGGAAATAAAAGCTGCTCTTGATAAAATTGAAACAAAGTTCCTCTTCAGTTCTCATGAAAGTGATTTGAATACTATGGTCGACATGGTTTTTCCCACTGCTTTGATTGCAGAAAAAGGTGGTTCCTTGACAAATGTCGAAGGAAGAGTTCAAAAATTTTTTCCGGCTTTAGAAGAATTGGGAGAAAGCCGTCCTGAATGGGAAATGCTTGTAAACTTAGCCAAAGAATTAAGAATAAATTTTAATTATTACAGACAGTTTTCTTCACCTGATGTTATTTTTGAAGAAATAGAGAAAGAGATTCCTTTTTTCAAACAGAAAAATGATTGAAGTTTTGATCGCCTTAATCAAGATTATCTGCGCTTTAGTCTGGCTTCTTATCCTTACACTTTACCTCACGTGGGTGGAAAGGAAGGAAAGCGCAGTAATGCAGGATAGAATTGGAGCAAACCGGGCCTCAATTTTTGGAATCCGCATTTTAGGGCTTTTTCAACCTTTTGCCGATGCCATTAAGATGATTTTTAAGGAGGATTTTGTTCCTTCTTTTTCCAGAAAGTTCCTTCATACCATTGCTCCTTTTCTTTCTTTCTTTTTTATTGCTATCACCATAGCTGCCATTCCTTTTGGAGATACGATTCGAATCGGCGAACGCTCTATTAGCCTCCAGATTTTAGATATAAACGTGGGGCTATTGTTTATTATTGCTATGATGTCCCTGGGTATCTATGGCATAATCCTCGGCGGTTGGGCTTCTAACAACAGGTTTGCCCTTTTAGGGGGAGCAAGGGGTGCTGCTCAACTTATTTCTTATGAAGTAGCTTTGGGATTATCCCTCATCGGATTAATCATGGTCTATCCTTCCTTGAAACTGTCGACCATCGTTCATTTCCAGGGTGAGCTTATTTTCGGTTTCCTCCCTAAATGGGGAATTTTTCTTCAGCCTCTTGGGTTTATAATTTTTCTTTTTGCTGCTCTGGCTGAGACTAAAAGAGTTCCTTTTGATCTTCCAGAGGGGGAATCAGAGATAATCGGGTTTTTCACTGAATACAGCGGCCTGAAGTGGGGCCTTTTTATGATGACTGATTTTATGGAAATTATCATAGTCTCAACCCTCCTTACTACTCTCTTTTTTGGTGGCTGGCAGGTTCCCTGGCTTGCTTCTAACGGCTTTTTTTGGCCCTGGGGAGGGGAATGGCTGCTTTCCCATTGGATAGTGGTTATACTTCAAGTTTTGGCTTTTAACCTTAAGGTTTTCTTTTTCTGCTGGCTTCAGATTTTAATCCGTTGGACTTATCCTCGTTTTCGCTATGACCAGCTCATGGATTTAGGCTGGAAAGTTCTTATTCCCTTAAGCCTGGTTAATATTGTTGGAACAGGCATTGTAATGAGTATGTAGGATGATTAAAGCTTTAGGATATTTTGTTGAGATTATCCGGGGGGGTTTAATTACAGCCCGTCATTTCGTAGTTAATATGTTTTTCCATACTTTAAAGATTTTTGGGATTAAAACTAAAAGAAAAGGAGCTGTAACCTTCCAGTACCCTGAGGAGAAAAAAGATCTGGCTTCAAGGCATCGAAGTTTACACCGGATGATGACCAGAAAGGATGGCAAGCCTCGATGTGTTGCCTGTATGCTTTGTGTTACTGTTTGTCCTTCTGAGTGTATATATATAGAAGCGGGGGAAGACCCGGATCCAGAAATTCAAAAGTACCCTGAAAAATTCATAATCGACTTAGACCGCTGTTGTTTCTGTGGTTTTTGTGTTGAAGCCTGTCCGGAAGATGCCATCAGAATGGATACTGGAGAGATTGAGCTTGCCCAGTATGACCGCCAGGATTTGATATATGATTTGGATAAGCTTATAAAGGATGAAAACTGAAAAGCTCGTCATCGGGAGCTTTGAAATATATGGCCTTCGAGACGGCTACTTTTATTTAGATGGGGGAGCAATGTTTGGGATTGTTCCTAAAACTCTGTGGCAAAAAAGTTATTCTGCTGACAGACAAAACAGAATTAAGCTTTCCCTTAATTCTTTGCTCATTCAGACCAAAAAAGATTTAATCCTGATCGAAACCGGAATTGGGACAAAGTTAGACCCAAAATTGTTGGAAATTTACGCGGTTAAAACAAAACCCGGCCTTGTTTCTTCTATCCGCAAGCTTGGTTTTAATGTTAAAGATGTAAATTTTGTTATAAATACCCACCTTCACTTTGACCATTGTGGAGGAAATACTTATAAAAATGAAAAAGGGGAGATATTGCCGACATTTCCAAAGGCGAAATATATTATCCAGAAAGAGGAGTGGACACACGCCCTTCATCCCAGTGAAAGAGAAAAAGCAAGCTATTTAAAAGAAAACTTTTTACCTTTAGAGAAATATGGGCTTGTCTGGTTTGTAGAAGGAAACAAGGAAATTTCTGATGGTGTTGAAGTCGTTTTAGCTCCTGGCCATACATCTTTTCATCAGTGTGTTAAAGTCCAGTCTCAGGGGAAAATCCTTTTTTTTCTTGGAGATTTAGTTCCTACTTCAGCTCATATAGGTTTGCCTTACATTATGAGCTATGATCTTTTTCCTCTGGATACATTAAAAACTAAGAAAAAATATTATGAAAAGGCAATTGAAGAAGACTGGATAGTGGCTTTTAACCATGATCCAGACTACTATTTTGGTAAGATCAAAAAAGAAGGCGAAAAATATAAAATTAAGCCTTATTCTACCTGAAATTTTAAGAAAAACTTGTCTAATTAAAGGGGAAGGAATAATATTTGACTTTAAGAAACTAGAGATTATAATAAGAAATTCTTTATTTAAGGAGGTAAAAAAAAAATGAAAAGAGTTAGTGTTGAAGAGTTGTTAGCCAAAGCTGAACAGCCATCCAAGGATGCTATGCGCCTTCATCCTTTTTACAGAGGAAAAATAGGAGTTACCTTAAAATGCAGAATCAGGGATTTTAATGATTTTGCCATCTGGTATACTCCGGGTGTTGCTGCTCCCTGCAAGGAAATTCAACAGAATAAGGAAAAAGCTTATGAAATGACCAACAAATGGAACTTTGTTGCTGTTGTTTCTGATGGATCAAGGGTTTTAGGCTTAGGCGACATTGGCCCTGAAGCTGGCTTGCCTGTAATGGAAGGAAAGGCCCTTCTCTATAAGTATTTAGGAGGAGTTGATGCATTTCCTATTTGTCTTAATACCAAAAATCCAGAAGAAATCATTCAGGCTGTAAAATGGATTCAGCCTACTTTTGGAGGGATTAATTTAGAAGATATTGCCCATCCAAAATGCTTTCATATTTTAGATACTTTAAGAAAAGAGATGGAAATACCGGTCTGGCATGATGACCAGCAGGGAACAGCTTGTGTAACCTTGGCCGGCCTTCTAAATGCATTGAAAATTGTCGACAAGAGAATTGGGGATATAAAATTGGCTATGGTCGGTGCAGGAGCTGCTAATATTGCTATATCGAGGTTAATTGTTACTGCCGGTGTCAATCCAGAAAATATTATAGCAGTGGACTCACGAGGAATACTTTATAAAGATCGGGGTGACAGAGAAACACTGATGACTAAATATAAGCAAAAATGGAATATCTGTCTTACAACAAATCCAAAAGGAATTAAGGGAGATATAAAAGAAGCCCTGGAAGGAGCAGATGTTTTAATTTCAGCCTCGAAACCAGGTCCAGGAACAATAAAAAAAGAGTGGGTAAAAAACATGGCTAAAGATGCTATTGTTTTCTCTGAAGCCAATCCTGTTCCCGAAATATGGCCCTGGGAAGCAAAAGAAGCAGGAGCTCGAATAATTGCCACCGGACGATCTGATTTTCCAAATCAAATCAATAATTCACTTGGATTTCCCGGAATATTCAGAGGAGCCCTGGATATAAGAGCAATATCGATTACTGATGAGATGTGCATCGAAGCTGCCAGAGAAATAGCTAAAGTTGCTGAAGATAATGGAATTCATGAAGAATACATCGTCCCCAATATGGACGAATGGGAAGTTTTTCCAAGAGAAGCTGTGGCAGTAGGTACCAAAGGGATAGAACAGGGAGTAGCCAGAATAAAAGCCCCGGCTGAAGATAGATTTAAATTGGCAGAGTCAATCATCAAAAGAGCTCGAGATGAAGTCAAGATGTTGATGAAAGAAGGATTCATTCAGGACCCGGACAAGTAATAACCAGTAAATAATTAAATTAAGATGACACAATCTCTGGAGACTGAACGTTAATCTTTGAAATTCATCTAAAATAATAGAATTCCGGGGACACAGTCAATAGTGTCCCATTGAGCCTGAATTATAAGAATATGTGTTGAAATTACTGAAGTTACAACGCTAAAAATCAGAATTTGCTTTCAAATCGGTTACAGTGACTAATTGCTCTAACGCACTGATATTAATGACATTAGAATGAATCTAAAAACAAACGTTGGGACAGCAATGGGGCACAGTACTTAATTATTGGATTTATCCCAAAATTGCTTAAAAATTAGTCATTGCAAGCGAACAGAGGAACACGGCCATTTCCAAAAATAATATTGTCATTGCGGGCATAAAGGTCACAAATTGTTGTTATTACTTTATATTTCATTTAAGCATCCAAAATATAACCAATTGTTAATGAAGAAGATACTACTCTTAAATAAGTTATATAGAGAGTGTTTTTTACTATCATTGTTGAATACATTCAATAAAAACACTAAAATTCATCTCTATGATGCTTATTTAATTAAAAATACAAATATGATCAACAACATTTTGTGACCTTTATGCCCATTGCGAGGAGCTATTGCGACGTGGCCATCCCAACAGTTCTGGTAATTATTCATTCTGTTTCTCCATGACTCAGGAAAAGTGAAACTAATAAACAGGCGAGATTGCTTCGTCCCTTAGGACTCGCAAAGAAATATTTAAAAAGAAATGTTTATCATTATTTCAAGCAACTTTGAGAAAATGACTAATTATTTGTAACTTAATGAAAAGGTTTTTATATTTCATGCCTTAACAGAATTAAAATTAATAAAAAATTATTGTCTCATCATTAATATTAACTGTTATTATCCATTAATTTTCCCCTTATATTAAAATCCTAAAAATATAAAAAAATACTTGACAAAAGTATACTCATATTTTATATTATAGATTGACTAAAAAAGGAGGTACAAATGGCAAAAATAATTGGAATTGATTTAGGAACAACGAATTCTGTTGTTGCTATAATGGAAGGCGATAAAGCAACTGTTATTCCAAATGAAGAAGGCGGACGAACTACTCCCTCTGTTGTTGCTTTTACTGAAAAAGGGGAAAGGATGATAGGCCAGGTGGCTAAGAGACAGAGGGTCACCAATCCAGAAAATACCATATACTCGATAAAAAGGTTCATGGGTCGTCGTTTCAAAGAAGTTCCAGATGAAATTAAACAAGTTCCATTTAAAGTAACTCAAATTTCAAACGGTGATGTGAGAATAGAAGCTTGTGGAAAAAAATACGCACCTCCTGAGCTATCAGCTATGATACTTCAAAAATTAAAGAAGTCAGCTGAAGATTATTTAGGAGAAAAAATCGAGAAGGCGGTTATAACTGTACCTGCCTATTTTAATGACAGTCAGCGCAAAGCCACCAAAGATGCAGGAAAAATAGCCGGAATGGAGGTAGTTAGGATTATAAACGAGCCAACAGCAGCAGCTTTAGCCTATGGGATGGATAAAAAAAAGGATCAGACTATCGCTGTTTATGATTTTGGTGGTGGAACTTTTGATATTTCAATTCTTGAAGTAGGAGAAGGCGTTGTGGAAGTAAAGTCCACCAATGGAGATACTCATTTAGGAGGAGATGATATTGACCAGAAGGTACAGAACTGGCTTGTTTCAGAGTTCAAGAAAGAATCAGGAATTGACCTGACTAAAGATAAAATGGCTCTCCAGAGATTAAAAGAGGCAGCAGAAAAAGCAAAAATGGAACTTTCGACTACAATGGAGACAGAAATAAACCTTCCTTTTATAACTGCTGATGCATCAGGCCCCAAGCATCTTTTAATGAAACTCACCAGAGCCAAGTTGGAACAGTTGATGGATGACCTTATCCAGAGAACACTAACACCCTGTAAACAGGCTTTAGCAGATGCCAACTTAAAGACAGAAAACATTGATGAGGTGGTCTTAGTAGGAGGATCAACAAGAATTCCAAAAGTTCAACAATTGGTCAAAGAAGTTTTTGGAAAAGAACCCCATAGAGGTGTAAACCCAGACGAAGTAGTATCAATAGGTGCTGCTATTCAAGGCGCTGTTTTGGCTGGAGATGTCAAAGATGTTCTTCTCTTAGATGTAACTCCATTAACTTTAGGTATAGAAACTTTAGGCGGTGTCTTCACTAAAATGATACCTCGAAACACCACCATTCCCACCAAAAAAACAGAAATATTCTCTACAGCTTCGGATAATCAGCCCAGCGTAGAAATTCATGCCCTTCAGGGGGAAAGAGAAATGTCAGCAGATAACCGCACTTTAGGTAGATTTCACTTAGACGGTATTCCTCCTGCTCCCAGAGGTATTCCCAAAATAGAAGTAACCTTTGATATAGATGCCAACGGAATCCTTCATGTCTCAGCCAAGGACATGGGAACAGGTAAACAACAGGAGATTACAATCACTGGTCATAGTGGTCTTGACGAAAAAGAAATTGATTCAATGGTCAATGAATCAGAAGCTCATGCTGAGGAGGATAAAAAGAGAAGAGAACTTATTGATACAAAAAACCAGGCTGATCAGATGGTTTATAGTCTTGAGAAGCTCTTAAGAGAGAATAAGGATAAGATACCAGAAGAAGAAGCAAAGCAAATTCAATCTGAAATTGAAAATACAAAGAAAGCCATAGAAGGCGATAATCTTGATACCCTAAAGCAGGCCGTGGAGTCTCTTTCTCAAGCATCTCATAAAATTACTGAAATGATTTATCAGCAGGCTGCCCAGCAGCAGGCCCAGCAAGAACAGACTCAACAACAGGCGTCCGGTCAAAGTGGAGAAGAAAGTGGAGAAGAGGCGTCTTCCAAAAGCTCCTCTGAAGAAGAAGTCATTGATGCTGAAGTTGTAGATGAAGATAAGAAAAAGTAATCTTTATTGTGATTAACGTCAAATTCGCTTAATCTGCTGCTGTCAGGAAATTCATGAGATTGAGATAAAGAATGGATAAAGATTACTACAAAATTTTAGGGGTGGAAAGAAAAGTTTCCATAGCCGAGATAAAAAAAGCCTATCGCAAGTTAGCCCGAAAGCATCATCCTGATCTCAATCCTGGCGATAAAGCAGCCGAAATTAAGTTTAAAGAAATTCAAGAAGCCTATTCTGTTCTAAGCAATTCCAAGAAAAAGAGCCAGTACGATCAGTTTGGTTTTGTCGGAGATGCAACTCCAGGAGGAGCTGGCTTCCAGAGTTATCCCTCTGGTTTTGAAGGCTTTAATTTTTCTGATTTTGGTTCCTCTACCTTCAGAAATTTTTTTGAAAACATTTTTGGAGGAACCGCTCACCAAGCTCAGAAAAGAGCTGAGAAAGGAGATGATCTTCATTATAAGATGAAAGTGGGCTTTGAAGATGCGATCCATGGCTTGCAGACGAGGATAAAATTGACTCGAATGATAACTTGCTCTAATTGTCAGGGATATGGTTATGTTCAGAGAGGAAACCAGCGCACCTGCCCTGTCTGTAGAGGAAGCGGGCAACAAACAATTCAGAGGGGATTCATGAGATTCTCATCTCCCTGTTCTTCCTGTGGCGGCAGTGGAAAAACGACTGGAGAGGAATGTCCAACTTGTCGTGGCCAGGGTCTTGTCCAAAAAACTGAGCTTATTAATGTCAGAATTCCAGGAGGGGTGGACACTGGCTCAAAAGTTCGAATTTCAGGAAAAGGAAATGGAGGAAAAAGAGGAGGTCCTCAAGGAGATTTATTCATCACGATTGAGGTAAGCCCTCATCCTCTTTTTAAAAGAGAAGGCCATAACATTTTTCTGAATTTGCCCATAACAGTGACAGAAGCCACTCTTGGTGCCAAGATAGAAGTCCCGACCCTTTATGGAAAGACAACCATAAAAATTCCTCCTGGCACAAAGAGCAGCCAGAAATTCAGGATAAAGGATAAAGGCGCCCCGATCCTGGGAAAAAGGGCTCGAGGAGTTCAATTTGTGGAAGTTTCCATTGTTCCTCCTCCTTATAATGACCAAAGAATAAGAGAGTTAATGAAGGAGCTGCAAAGAATTTCTCAACAGAATCCTCGAGATAAAATGAGAATACATTAAAATGGTAGAAAAAAAAGAGGGAAATAGATATTATCATATAAGCAGTGTCTCACGGATGTATGATATTCATCCCCAGACCCTCAGGTTATATGAGAGGGAAGGTTTATTAAAGCCGTCTCGAAGCGAAAAAAATACCAGGCTTTACTCAGAAGATGATCTAAAACGGCTTGAGCTAATTTTAAATATGACGCGGGAATTAGGCGTTAACTTAGCTGGAATAGAAGTGATCCTTAACTTAAGAAAAAAAATTGAACAGATAGAGCAGGAAGTGAATGAATTTTTGAAATATGTAAAAAAAGAATTTTTTGAGGGTAGAGAAGAGGAATTTGAGATAAAAAAGAATGCTTTAGTTCGAATAATGCCAGCCAAAATTGTAAAAATAGAAAATCTGAAATCGAAAGAATGACAAGAAAATATGACGACTATTTTGCTTCAAAGAATCTGAGGCTCTATTTGAATCAGATAGCAAAATTTTCATATCTAGGTGATGAAGAAGAGAAGAGAATGGGTGAGCTTATTCAGAAGGGCGATAAAGATGCTTTGAAAAAATTAATTGAAGCTAACCTCAAGTTTGTCGTCTCCTATGCAAAGAAATACAGGGGTATGGGTTTGGGTTTGCTTGATCTGATTAACGAAGGTAATATTGGACTCATTGAGGCGGCAAAAAGGTTTGATCCCCACCGCAATGTTAAATTTATATCCTACGCTGTCTGGTGGATTAGACAGGCTATTATAAATGCTCTAACTAACTATTCAAGAATTTATCATATTCCTCAAAAACTATCCGATCTTATCTCCCAGAAGAAAAAAAAGGAAGCTGAACTAAAAAACAAATTAGGAAGAGAGCCAACAAGAGAAGAAATCGCTAAGAGTATGGATATATCTTCTGGGGACCTTGAGGATTTACTCATACTGGAGGAAGAAAAAATTTCCTTAAGCGATAGATACTATGATAATGAAATTGAATTTGGAGATAAAATAAAAGACAATATTTCTCCATCTGTTGAATACAAAATTATAAAAAATTCCATTCAGGAACAAATTCGACAAATGTTAGAAGAATTAAATGAAAAAGATGCTTTTGTGTTAAAATTAAGATTCGGGTTGGATGATAACCAGCCAAAAACACTTCAGGAGATTGGAGATATACTGAAATTATCCCGGGAAAGAATCAGACAGATTGAACAAAAAGCTATGAGAAAACTCGCACGTTCTCATAAGCTTCAACAAGTAAGAGGATATTTAAACTGATGGCTGACAAAGTTTGTTCCTTCTGTCAGGGTACTGGATGGGTCTTAGAGGATTCAGGCCGCAGGGCTGTAGCCAAACGCTGCCAATGTTATTCTGAGCAACAAAACAAGGTTCTTTTCGAACAGGCTAATATACCTAAAAGATACAGAGATTGTACTTTAAAGAATTTTGAAATTCACAATCCATCTCACCGCGATGCTCTTAAAATATCCAAGCAGTTCATCAAGAATTACCCTATCCAGGACGTGGGCCTTCTGTTTATAGGTCCCTGTGGAGTAGGGAAGACTCATTTAGCTGTAGCCATCTGCCGGGAATTAATCGAAAATAAAAATGTTCCCTGTTTTTTCTATGATTTCAGGGAACTGATTAAAGAAATCAGAAACACCTACACCCCTGATTCTTTATTATCAGAGTCTGAGGTTTTAACTCCCATATTTCAAGGTGAAGTTTTAGTTCTGGATGAGTTAGGGGCAAAGAGGACATCAGCCTGGATTGAGGAGATGATTTTCTACATCATTAACCAGCGCTATAATCACAAAAAGTTAACAATTTTTACCTCCAACTACTTAGATAAAGAAGAAGAGGAAGATAAGAGGGATTCTTTCTATAAAAAAGGGGAAGATTCTCTGGTTGACAGAATTGGAGTTCGCCTGAGATCAAGGCTTTATGAAATGTGTAAAATAGTTGAGATGGGTGGTGATGACTACCGGAAAATTGCCAAACAGGCCAGCTATCGCTTTTAGACCATCCTTTCCTGTCAGGCGGCTTATACTTTTAAGAAAAATTCTATCAGATTAATAATGGATAAATAAGACAAGGTTTAATGTCCTGTCCAGGCGATATTTCGTTGATATTCTTATCAAATAATGCTAAATTATTAGACCACTCCTCGGTAGCTCAATTGGCAGAGCGGGTGGCTGTTAACCACTAGGTTGTAGGTTCGAGTCCTACCCGAGGAGCAATTTTGAATTACTCCTTGATAATCAAAAGCTTAGGTCAGCCAAACAACAGTCTCGCAGTCTCCAATCAAATATCACTGGTAATTGTTGTTGGAAGTTTTCCATAATAAATTTGATCGCATACAATTCCTGACTCACCTTTTTTGTTTTTTACCTGAAAATATACTGCCTTCATTCCCTTGCCCTTACTCAAGCTAAATGTAGGTGCTTTTTTATAGGGCTTCCACACCGCCTTCTTAAATTCGACCAAACTCACAAATTCAGCTTCACTGGCTCGATAATGAGTGGGACTTCCTGTGCATTTGCTATTTAGAGCAACTTTCCTCTTAGGTGTAGATTTGGCTCCGTTATTAATTCCAAAATATGTTATTCCTGGCTTTCCCTTTTCTGGTTTGCTAAATGTAATTGTATCCTTTTTTGTATTTGACCACCCTCTTTTATTTTTAACTTTAAAATATACTTTCTTTTTCCCATATCCTAAGCTTAGTTGATAACCTGGAAAAGAAGAGTACTTCTCTGATTTAAAGTTTTTTGTGAATTTATTATTTTCAGCGGCCTTGTATTCAGTTGGATTCCATGTACACGTATTATCCAATTTTACCATCCGATCTGTCGTTTTTTTATCTCCCTTATTTATTCTAAAATATTTCACTTCAGGAGGTAGATTACCGCTAAAGTTTAGTTTTGTTACAAATGCATCCATATAACCGGCATTAGCTCGCTGATAGGCATTCTGGGTGGGAAAATCTGTGCTTTTTGTCCTACCAGTGACATAGGTTTCTCCACTGTTGTCCACGGCTATACCACCGACCCAATCCCAATCAGTGCCACCCAAGTAGGTGGAATAGACAAGGCTTTGTCCATCGGCTGAGAACTTCGTTACAAATGCATCATTGGTACCGCCAGCATGGGTTCCCTGATAGGCATTCTTAATGGGAAAATCATAGCTCTTTGTATCGCCAGAGACATAGGCTGCCCCAGTGTCGTCCACGGCAATACCTATGCCATCTTCATAACTACTGCCGCCCAGGTAGGTGGAATAAACAAGACTTTGTCCATCGGCTGAGAACTTCGTCACAAATGCATCACTACTACCAGCATGGCTGCCCTGATATGCATTCTTGGTGGGGAAATCGGTGCTATATGTATTACCAGAGACATAGGCTGCTCCACTGTTGTCCACGGCTATACTACTGCCACGATCATAATCAGAGCCGCCCAGGTAGGTGGAATAGACAAGGCTTTGTCCATCGGCTGAAAACTTCGTTACAAATACATCAAAGTTATCAATATAAGTTCCCTGATAGGCATTCTTGATGGGGAAATCGGTGCTCGATGTCCTACCAATGACATAGGCTGCCCCACTGCTGTCCACAGCTATACCACAGAGCCAATCAATAAAACGGCCGCCCAGGTAGGTGGAATAAACAAGACTTTGTCCATCGGCTGAGAACTTTGTTATAAAGGCATCCCACAAACCACCAGCATGGCTGCCCTGATAGGCATTCTTGGTGGGGAAATTATAGCTTCTTGTATAACCAGAGACATAGGCTGCCCCAGTGTCGTCCACGGCAATACCCATGCCATCTTCATAACTAGAGCTGCCAAGGTAGGTGGAATAAACCAGGCTTGTACCATCGGCTGAGAGCTTCGTAACAAATACATCCCTGGTACCACCAGCATGAGTTCCCTGATAGGCATTCTTGATGGGGAAATCAGTACTTTCTGTATCGCCAGAGACATAGGCTGCTCCACTGTTGTCCACGGCAAAACTACGGCCACAATCAGAATCAGAGCCGCCTAGGTAGGTGGAATAGACAAGGCTTTGTCCATCGGCTGAGAGCTTCGTTACAAATACATCCACATCGCCAGCATGAGTTCCCTGATAGGCATTCTTGATGGGGAAATCAGTGCTCCATGTATAACCAGAGACATAGGCTGCCCCACTGCTGTCCACAGCTATACCATTGACCCAATCACCATTAGAGCCGCCCAGGTAGGTGGAATAATAAAAAACCTTTGGGTCGATGATCAAATCATAACCCCGGTTATACTCCTCGACACTGAAACCATATGTATTCTCCCCAACTCTCTTAAACTCAACATCTACCTCAACCTTCCTGCCTTCAATCAACTGATAACTTTCAGGCCTCCTATGCATCAATTCCCCAAATCTCATCCCTATAACGAGATTCCCTTCCCCGTCAATCTTAGTCCCTTTCATATCTCGATATTCAAATCGAATCTCTTCTACATCTCCACCAAGCTTCACTACCCAGTCATACTCAATCTGCCTCTCTATCCCAAAGACCTTTAAGTCGATACTCTCATAAAGCTCCTTGTATAAAACAGCCCCTGAGGTCTGAATATTTGTTCGCCATTTCGACTTATCATTACCTATGAAATAATTCACCCTGTGGGGCGTCATGTCTTCAGGGACAATCACCACATTTTTGTTTGTATTAAGGAAAATTAGCCTGGATACATCCCGTTCAATCATTTGTGACTGATTATCTGTAACCTGCAACTGGTCACTGGTCACATGTGACTTGTTAATCGGTTGCTTAATAAAGCCAGAGGCTATAGGCTTGAGGCTGTCTCTTTGAATATGTGCCTCTTTACTTGTCTTTTTAGCACTATCAAAGACCAGCCCCTCCTTGGTCATCCACAACGTATATTGTGAGGCCTTTGCATAAAAGAGTGCTTTCTCATCCACCTGCCCTTTGTTAGGAATAAAATATAAAGGGATTTTTCCATACTCAAAATTTACCTTTGGACTATTGAATACTTCTTGATTTGTAGACATGGCCCAGGATTTTAACTCTTGGGGTTGAATTTGAGTTATTGCAATTTGGAGACTGATTAATGTAAATAATAAAATAAAAAGTAAAGAAACTTTTAATATGAATCTAATCATTTTCCACTTCCTTTTAGTTCTTTTTTTATTGTAAGTATAGAATTTTTCACAGTCAAGTTGATTTTTGGATAAAAGATAAAAAGCTTGATAAATTAATTTTCAAACGTACCTGAAAGATAAAGGAAGCTAGATCAGCTTGGCTTCATGATACTAGGCAAGATAACTGAGCATGATTCAGAGTTTTATTATTAAATTTTAAAAGCCGTTTTAATTCATTCAAGTCAAATTTTAAACCCTGCTTAAAGTTTCGGAATACGTCATATAGGGGGAGCCAGATTTTTACTTGAATTTTCAGTCATTTATATCATTTTCCTTTTTTGCACAATCATGGGAACAAAGAAATAGTTCCTTTTTCTTTGAATTTTTAGCAGATATAACTCTGATATGGTATAATATCGCTTTTTAAAATCTTATTAAAGGAGTTAAAAATGCCCTTTATTGAAGGAAAAGGGAGAAAGCTTGAGGTTAATGAAGAAGGATTTTTAACCAATCATGAGAAGTGGGATAAAGAAGTGGCAGAACTTATAGCTAAAGAAGAGGAAGGAATCGAAGAGTTGACCGATGATCACTGGGCAGTTGTTAACTACATCAGGGACTATTACCTGGAAAAGAGTTTAGCTCCTATGGTAAGAAAAATATGTAAAACCACAGGATTTCAGCTCAAATACATCTATGAACTTTTCCCATCAGGTCCGGCTAAAGGAGCCTGTAAAGTTGCTGGGCTTCCCAAGCCTGACGGCTGTGTTTAAAGTGTAAAAAGGCCAGATGCTTTCCTTGTTTAAATACGGTGTTATCCTTTCATTTTTTTTCTCTTTAGTCTTTTTATCGATCTCAGTTTTAAAAACATTTTCCTTTGGCAAAAAGACTTACAATGCTCAACCAAGAGGAGATTGGAAAAAAGGAGTTTTGTATGCTTTTGGAAAAGGATTGATGCCCTGGGAGAAGGAGAGTGCTAAAAAACATCTTCCGACTTATGTAGCTGGAATCTTTTATCATGGGGGTATTTTTACTTCATTTTTTTACCTTCTTTCTCTTATTTTTCCTTTCAGGCTGAATACTCTGATTATATTCCTTGTCCGCCTTCTCATTAGCCTTGGTTTTCTTGGTGGATTGGGTCTTTTTCTAAAAAGAATATTCCATGTTCCTCTTAGAAAAATCAGTTGTCCTGATGATTTTGCTTCTAATCTTATTGTTAACATATTCCTGGCTTTTGCCCTTATTTGCACTTTTACCTGGACCTTAATACCCTTTTTCTATCTAATAGCCATCCTCATGTTCTTTTATATTCCTTTGGGGAAGATTCGCCATTGTTTCTTCTTTTTCTACATAAGAATTCTCTTTGGTCTCTTTTATGGAAGAAGGGGAGTGTTGCCAAAAAATAATATAACCCTTGAAACATAATGGATAAAAAAAATTACTCAAAAGATCCTTTTGAGGAAAAAATAGATGGTTTGAAACCTGAAGATAATAAAAAAATTCTCCAGGTATTTCGCTCAAAAATAGACAATCAATATGCTGCCCACCTTATATCCTGTCTCCATTGTGGTCTTTGTGCTGATTCATGTCATTATTATTTAGCCACTAAAGATGTTCGTTCCCTTCCTTCCTATAAATTGAGTCTGGTTGAAAAAGTTTTCAAAAAATATTTCACCTTACCTGGTAAAAAAGCATCCGCCTGGTTTGGAGCAAAGGGATTGAGCAAAGATATGGTCAGAAGCTGGGTAGATTCCCTGTTCGGAAGATGCACTTTATGCGGAAGATGCTCCTTAAATTGTTCTATTGGTTTGAATATTGCCTATCTTATTCGAACAGCCAGAACTTCTTTAGCTGCTGTGGGACTTGTCCCTCCTGGGTTGCAGTCAACAGTAAGCACAGCCATTGAGAAGGGAAACAATATGGGTATTCCCAGGGAGGATTGGATCGAAACAGTAGAATGGTTAGAAGAAGAGCTTCAGAGGGAAGTTGATGATCCTCAAGCAGAACTCCCTTTGGATAAAAAGAATACCAGACTTTTCTATACAGTAAATCCCAGGGAGCCAAAATTTTTTCCTTTATCGATTTTAGCAGTTGGCAAAATATTCTATGCTGCAGGGGAGAGCTGGACTTTTTCCAGAGATAACTATGATGTTACTAATTATGGACTCTACAGCGGTGATGATGAGGCTTCAGGCTTACTCTCAGATCGTCTGAATAAATCCATGGAAACTCTCGGGGCTCAAACTTTAGTTCTGGCTGAATGTGGCCATGGTTTCAACTCAAACAGATGGGAAGCACCAGAGTGGTTGAATAAAAAATATGGCTTTAAAGTAAAAAGTATTCTTCAAGTTGTAGCTGAATATATAAAGGAAGGGCGTATCAAACTCGATCCCTTTTTAAATACAAAGCCTGTCACTCTTCATGACCCCTGCAATCTTGTCCGCCTCGGGGGAATTGTGGAAGAACAGAGATATATTCTTAAACATGCTGTAGGCCGTTTTATTGAGATGTATCCTAACAGGGAAAAGAATTTTTGCTGCGGTGGAGGTGGAGGACAATTGGCTATGACCCGTTTTGCTGATAGACGGCTTGAAGCCGGCAAAATAAAGGCAGACCAGATTAAAGAAACCGGAGCCAAGATTGTGGCCACTCCCTGTCATAACTGTATTGACCAGCTTATGGAACTTAATAAACATTATAAGCTGGGAGTGGAGATAAAAACGGTTTGTGAAATTGTGGCAGATGCCTTAATAGTTTAAAAAAAAGGTAATCACTTAGATCAATACAATTGAGTTTGAAGAATCAATCACGTGCATAAATGACATAAAGGTGTGATTGCCACGCTACCTTGATAAAAAGGGGGACACGATACTTTTTTCAAAAAAAGTTCATGTCCCCTTTTTATCGAGATTTCGCTTTGCTCGCAATAACATATAATCATGCAACTTTGGAACATGGCTTATTTTTTTCTTAATTCTGCAATTTCTTTGACTGCTTTGATTGCAGCCTTTATATGTTCTTCGGTGTTAAAGGGGCCGATGCCAAACCTGACCGCGCCGTGAATTTTATCTGTGCCTAATTGCTCATGGACGAGAGGAGCGCAGTGAAGGCCTGTTCGACAAGCAATATTGTAATCAACATCGAGCATTGTCCCTGTGTCTGAAGCCTCGAAACCGTCAATATTGAAAGGTAAAATGCTGATATGATTTTTTAAATCTTCCTGGCAGTAAAGGATAACCCCATCAATTTCTTTCAACCCATCCCGGAGTTTAGTTGTTAATCTCATTTCATGGTCATGGATATTGTTAAGTCCATTTTCCTCTATCCATTTAAGACCAGCATGTAGGCCGGCAACTCCTAAAACGTTCAATGTGCCATATTCAAGCCGGTAAGGATACTCATAAAGGTGGGTCTTGACCGCAGAGCGTACTCCTGTGCCTCCGGCACGGGTGTGCCTTATTTCTATTCCTTCACGGACGTAAAGGCCACCAATTCCTGTAGGTCCGAGGAGAGATTTGTGACCGGTAAAGGCTACCACGTCCACGTTTAAATCTTCAATATCTACGGGGATTTTTCCAGCCGATTGGGAAGCATCAATAACAAAGGGAATTTCTCTTTCTTGGCAGTATCTTCCAATTTCCTTTACAGGTTGGACTGTACCTATCACATTCGATGCCTGATTAACAGCGACAAGTTTTGTGTTTTTTTTGAATTTTTTTGGGAAGTCATCAGGGTCGACAAAACCTTTGCTGTCAAATGGGATATAATCGACTTCAACGCCTTTAAATTTATACAGGTGGTAAAGAGGTCTCAAGACAGAGTTGTGTTCAATAGTTGTGGTTACAGCATGGTCACCCTCTTTTAGCATTCCATTAATAATAAGATTTAAGGAATCAGTAGAGTTATAAGAAAAACAGAGCCTGTTCGGGTCTTTGCCATTAAAAAATTTTATTAACATTCTTCTTGTGTTTTCCACCAGCTCTCCGGTTTCCAAACACAAATCATAGCCAGAACGGCCTGGATTTACTCCGAATTTACGGAAAAATTGATCCATAAAATTATATACTTCTTCAGGCTTGGGGAAGGATGTTGCTCCGTTATCAAGGAAAATAAATTCATCCATTTTTATTTTTTTAGGCTAAAAAAATATTTTATTATATAAGAATTTAGGCGAAATTTTATATTAATTACTCCACAAATTCAAATAAAAATTTGACAGGGCTTTTACTCTTGGAATAAAATGAATGCTTAAAAAAAATGATTATTAAGAAAGATACAGATATTCCAGAAGAACTTATCCAGGAAGAAGGGGTTAAAAATGTATCAAGAAAGGTTCTAATCGGAACTGGAGATGGTTCCACTAACATAATAATGAGATATTTTGAAATTTCCCCCGGAGGTAATACTCCTTATCACAGCCATGAACACGAACATGTAGTCAAGATTGAAAAAGGAAAAGGAATAGTAATTGATGAACATGGAAATGAGAATGTTATTTTTTCAGAGCAAAGCCTTTTTATAGAAAAAAACAAAAAACACCAATTCAAGAATCCATTTGAGGAGTCTTTTAAATTTCTATGCATCATTCTCAATCCTGATAGGAATCCTTTGTAATAAGATTCCGCAGAGATAGAATCTTGATGACAGTTAATCCCAACAAAGCTATTGAGTTCCTCTTGGCGAGGGGGAACTTGCCCATCCTTTATTGGTTAAAGAAAGATATTCTTGAGGTGCCAGTAGATAGAGAACATAAAAACCTCCAAAAATTTGCTTCTCGTATTAGAATTTTAGCAAGTCAAAAGCCTAATGGGGGATGGTGCAAAAAAAAATATGAAGGTCATCCTCATTGGGAAAAGACATATTATATTGTGGAAACTCTTCGAAATATTTATAAATTATGTAATTATGGATGTTCTTTTGAAGAAGAAGGAGTGCAAAAAGCTGTCGAATTTTTATTCTCTACTCAAACAAAAGAAGGAGATTTTAGAGGAACATATCTCAATGAATATGCTCCTACCTATCATTCTTTAATTCTTGAAATCCTTTGTCGTCTTGGATTAGACAAAGATAAAAGAGTCCAGAAAGGATTCCGCTGGATCATCAGAAACCGTCAAGATGACGGAGGTTGGGTGATTCCCTATAGGACCATAGATAAAGAGAAGCTTAGAAAGCGCTACAACTTTGAAGCTCAGTTAAAACTCAGTCCAGTCAAACCCGATAAATCCAAACATTTTTCTCATCTTGTTACTGGAATGGTGCTGCGTGCCTTGGCTGAATCCCCTTCTTGGAGGACGAGTAAAGAAGCAAAAGATGCTGGAGATCTTCTGTCGAGCCGTTTTTTTAAAGAAGATAGGTATGATGACAGGCGTGATGCAATTTTCTGGGAAGAAATAACTTATCCTTTCTGGGTAACTGATATTTTAAGCAGTCTCGATTCTCTGGCGAAAGTTGGCTTTACTCCAGAAAATAAAAAAATTCAGCAGGCTCTAAATTGGCTTCTCGAAAAACAAAATAGTCATGGATTTTGGGAATCCTGCAATAGAAAGCCATCTTTAGAAGATCATCTCTGGGTGACCTTTGCTGTACTGAGAGTTATTAAAAGATTTGGAATATTACAACTATAAAAAAGGCCTGTACATTTTTTACTAAGAAATGTGTTCAACAGTTCGAATTTCAATTTCTGTCAGTATTTTTAATAGGCGGGCTCTAACTTGGAGTAACTCTTGGTTTATTCTTTTTTTTTCTTCTGAATTTTCATGCCAGAGAACGATATTTTTAAGAGAACTGGCACCAGAGAAACAATTATTGATATTTCTTAATAATCTTTTAAGCTGATCTAAATCAAACTCTTTTGAGTTGATAATTTTAAGAGATTCATCCTTAAAATGGAAAAATACATTGGCCCATTCGCAATTATCTCCTTTTTTTAAAAGCTCGGCCAGTTGTATTAAGACAAGAGCTAATTCTTCTACCCGCCATTTTTCTATTTTCTGCATTTTTTTTCATATTGAAAAGGAAAAAATATCTTTATCAAATTTTATGAGTATAGTCAAAGAAAGCAAAAGTATCGTAAGCATCTGATATCAACCTTTTTTTGAAATGAAACAGACAGAATGGTAGTATAAAAAGCTAAAGCTTTTTTATTATGAAGTACTTCATCTGTCTCGGGAGTAATTTGGGAAAAAAAAGAAAAAATCTGAAAACAGCCCTTTTTCAATTAGAGAAAGAAGGAGTCAGAGTTCTTTGTTATTCATCTATTTATAAAACCCAGCCTGTTGGCATTTGTAATCAATCCTGGTTTTATAATCAGGTGGTTGAGATAGAAACTGATCTCTTGCCCCTGTCACTTTTGAGATTAATAAAAAAGATTGAAAAAAAAATGGGAAGGCAAATATCAATTCAGAAAGGGCCACGTCTTATAGATATAGATATTCTTCTTGCAGGAAATACTGTTATTAGAACAAAAGAATTAGTGATTCCCCATCCTCGATTAGCAGAAAGGAATTTTGTCCTCATTCCTTTAAGAGAGATATCGCCTGAAACAGAACATCCAGTGCTCAAGGCAAAGATTGAGGATTTAGAGAAAAAGTCTAAGGATCCCTCAATAGTTGAGAAACTCGAGTGAAAAAAATTACACTCTTTATCTTACTTTTTTTTATTTCTCTGGGATTGAGCCTTGCCTTTAAAATAAAGGGAAAAGTTGTAACTCTGCAAGGTAATCCTGTTGTTGAGGCAATTATTCTTCATCGTTCAAGCCAGAATAAAACACAGACAGATAATCAAGGCTTTTTTTCCCTGGATGTTCCTGAAGCAAAGAAAATCAAACTTGAGATTATTCACCCGAATTATATTGAACAGGAAATTATTCTTAGCCAACAAGATATCTCAAAGGAACTTACGGTAAGACTTACTCCTTACATCCGCCAGAGAGAAGAGATAGTTGTCACAGCGCTCAGGTATCCTGAAGCTTCTTCCAGTGTTCCTGCAGCAGAAACAGTAATATCAAAAGATTCCCTTGAAGAGAAAATGGTTCCAAACGTAACTGAAGGGCTTTTGAATTTGCCTGGATTATCCTCAATAGGCTCTGGGGGCTTTTCAATTGTTCCCAATATAAGAGGTTTAGCTCGAAGAAGAGTATTGATTATGATCGATAATGCCCGGGTAACAAGTGACAGACGGACAGGACCCAATGCTTCTTTTGTCAATCCCGCTGACATTGAAAAGATTGAAGTATTGAGAAGCCCTTCCTCGGTTTTTTATGGCTCTGATGCCATAGGAGGAGTTATCCATATCTTCACCAAAAATCCATTACTACAGGAAAGGATAAGTGGAAAAGTTTACTTGAAGTACGGCACAATAAACAGGGAGAAGAGCCTGGGCCTTTCCCTCCAGGGCGCTAAAGGAAAAACAGGTTTATATTTATCTTTCCAGGGAACAGATGCAAAAAATTATTTTTCACCTAAAGGGGAAGTTTTTCAATCCAAGTTTACAACCGCCAGCTTCTTTGGAAAGATCACACATGAAAACGAAAAAAGGGAAATATATTTAAGCTTTTTGGGCACAAAAGGTTTTAATATCGGAAAGCCCAATCAGGATAGCTCTACTAAACCTACCTGGTATCCTTTAGAAAACCAAAACCTTATTCAGCTCCACTGGCATGAAAAAAAAGTAGGAGAAAAAGGAGATTTATCTTTTCACCTCTATCTCAACCCTCACTTTTTGGAGACAAAAAAAGAAACAATTAAGATTTATAAAACTAAAGAATCTTTTAGCCGAACTCAGAGCCTTGATTTAGGCTTGCATGTTTCTTACGGAAGAAAATTTGGCAAGCATTTACGTCTGAAAGGAGGCGCAGATTTTTTTGGCAGGTTTGGGGCTAAAGCAAAGAATGTAAATACATATTTTGACTCTTCAGGTAATAAAGAGAAAATTATTGAAGAGTGGCCTTTTACCAAGGGAAAAAGACAAGATTTAGGACTTTTTTTATCCTTTGATTATACAGGCCTGAAAAATCTTGATTTTGTCGGAGGAATACGTTTTGATTTTCTCCAAATGAAGGCTATTCCTGGAAATGTTTCCTCTGCTCAGAAGAAAAATCATGAAGCATGGACAGGATTTTTAGCGGCTTCGGCAAAATTAACTGAAGTTATAGTGGCCTTTGCCAATTTTTCAAGGGCATACAGAGCTCCGAGTTTGAGTGAAAGATTTTACACTGGCATAACAGGTCGCGGTTTTATCATTGGAAACTCTGACTTAAAGCAAGAACTGAGTATAAACCTGGATGTGGGATTAAAATTTATTCATAAACGATATTTTGCTGCCCTCTATTTTTTTTATTATAGAATAGATGACATGGTCGAGCGGTATCGAAGCTCGGAAAAAATTTACAGATACGGAAATATCGAAAGAGGTCAAATCCAGGGAATAGAAATGGAAATAGAATATTTTCCTGTTCCAGGGTGGAAGATATTCGGAAATCTTTATTCTTTTAAAGGGATAAGCCAGCTAACCAAGAACGCCTTAAATGACATACCTCCTTCCAGGCTTCTTCTGGGAACGAGAATTTGGAAGGGCCATTTTTGGGGAGAAATAAATTGTTTTTTCCAACAGAAGAAAATAAATCCTGGCCCAGCAGAGATTTCTATACCTGGCTATAAAATTGTTAACCTTCAAGCTGGTTATATTTTATATTCTTCTCTTCGGCTTTATTTTTTAATAAAAAATCTTTTTAACAGAACCTATCTGACCAGACCTGACCCGGATTCTGTAGAAGCACCAGGGAGAAGCTTTATTTTGGGCTTTAATTATGCCTTCTGAAAGATAATAAAATATAGAATATCAATAATAGTCGATTTTTTCCTTAAAAAGCATTTTGAATATGATTGATTTCACAATCATCTTTCTCGTTAAATAATAAGGATAAGACATCAAAACGGCATTCTATGTCATAAAGGTTATTTTTAGCCAAAAATCCTTGGGCAATTCTTCTGATTTGCCGTTGTTTTAAAGGAGTAACAGATTCTTCAGGAAGACCGAATTTTTTATTCTTTCTTGTTTTTACTTCGATAAAAACTAAAGTGTTCTGGTCATAGGCGATAATATCAATTTCTCCTCTGAAAAATCGAAAGCTTTTGGCAACTATCCTATATTTTTTATTTTTTAAGTATTTAAGGGCAATTTCCTCACCGGATTTTCCAAAGTCATAAGCAGATTGTTTTCTGTTGATCAAAGAATTTTCCACCTTACTCCTTCTTTAGTGTCTTCTAAAATGATTCCCTTCTTTAAGAGCTCATCGCGGATTTTATCAGACAATTCAAAGTTTTTTTCCTGGCGTGCTTTTTCTCTTGCCTCAATTTTTTCTCTGATTTCAGGAGAAAGAAATTCTTCCTTCCTTGGAGGAAGAATTGCCAGAACATTATCAAGAGAGTAGATAAATGATATCAACCTTTGGGCATCCTTTTTGCCAATTTTTTCTCGGGCTATAAGAATATTCACTTTTTTAATCATTTCAAAAAGAGCTGTCAAAGAAACAGAAATATTAAGATCAGCATTAAGGCCTTTAATAAATTTTTTCTTTGTTTTCTTCATAAGAATATGAATATCTTTGTTTTCTTCTTTTCTGAAGCCTCGATTTTCGAGCTCGAATAAAAAATCCTTTATTCTCTGGATAGAAGCTTGAGCTTGATTAAGAGCTTTAAAAGAAAAATTGAGCATTTTTCGGTAATGAGTGGCCAAGAGCAAAAAGCGGAGAGCCAGTGGATCAATATTTTTTTTAAGGAGATCTATCAGAGTATATTGATTTCCTTTGGATTTGGACATTTTTTCGCTGTCAACGATGAGATGTCTGCAGTGGAGCCAGTAAATGACAAATTTTTTCCCGCTAAAAGCTTCGGATTGGGCGATTTCATTCTCATGGTGGGGAAAAATATTATCTACTCCACCGCAGTGAATATCAAAGGTTTGGCCTAAATATTTGGCGCTCATTGCTGAACACTCTATATGCCAACCTGGCCGGCCTGGTCCAATATCTGTTTCCCAGAAAGGTTCGCCCTCTTTTTTATTTTTCCAGAGGGCAAAGTCCTGAGCACTTTCTTTTTCGTATTCGTCAGATTCAATTCGTTCCCCTGGCTTAAGTTCTTGGAGGTTAATCTTAGATAGGTGGCCATAATTTAGGAATCTGGAAATTCTGAAGTAGATAGAACCATCTTTTCTGTAAGCATATCCTTTATCAAGGAGACCCTTTATAATTTTGACCATGTCTTGAATATGCTCCGTGGCCCGTGGATAGTAATCAGCCTTATAAATATTCAAAATTTTGATATCCTTGAAAAAAGCATCGATGTATTTTTTTGTATATTCTTTGAGAATAACACCTTCAGTTTTAGACCCCTTTATAGTTTTATCATCCACATCAGTAATATTCATAACATGAGTAACTTTGTATCCCATAAAAACAAGGAATCTTTTGAGCAGGTCTTCAAATATATAAGCGCGGAAATTACCGATATGGGCAAAGTCATAAACAGTGGGACCGCAGGTGTAGAGTTTTACTTCTCCTGGAATCAAGGGCTTAAAAGGTTCTATTTTTCCGCTGAGAGTGTTAAAAAACTTAATCATAAGAGAATATTATTAAAAATTAAGATTCCAGGAGTCAATATAAAAATAATGAAAGTTGACCTGATTTAGTGTTTATGTCATAATCCCCCACCAAAAAAAAGAGGTAAATTTGGACATGAGCCTTAGAATTGGGATTCGACGCGAAGATAAAAATAAATGGGAAAAAAGAGTGCCTCTCATCCCGGCGCATGTAAGAGAGCTAATTAAGACTCATTCCCTGGAAATATGGCTTCAGCCATCCTCAATTCGCATCTTTCCCGATGAAGATTACAAACAGGAAAAAGCAAAAATTGAAGAAAACCTCTCTTCTTGTTCGATTATATTTGCCGTAAAAGAGATTCCTTTAGATTTTTTTAAGAAGAGAAAAGTTTACCTGTTTTTCTCCCACACCACCAAGGGACAGCCTTACAACATGGCTATGTTAAAAAGAATGATTGAATTAGAAAATACTCTGATTGATTATGAGAAGATTGTTGATAAGGATGGAATGCGGCTGGTATTTTTTGGCAAACATGCTGGCTTAGCCGGCATGATTGATACACTCTGGGCTTTTGGGGAAAGGCTTAGGCAGGAAGAGAAAAAAAATCCTTTCTCCCGAATTAAACAAGCCTTTAAATACAAAAGCCTTATAGAAGCAAAAGAAGAGATAAAAAAAGTGGGATGGGAAATCCACAAAGAAGGCCTTGATCCTTGTTTGGTTCCTTTGCTTTGCGGTTTTGCAGGATATGGTAATGTTTCTCAAGGTGCTCAGGAAATATTTAACCTTTTGCCCTTTGAAGAGATCTCGCCTGAAGAAATTACTGATATTTTCAGGGAGAAGAATTACTCGTCTCAGAAACTTTACAAGGTTGTTTTTAAAGAAGAGCAGATGGTGGTTCCTGTTTCTTCTGAGGATAAGTTTAACCTTCAAGATTACTATAAAAACCCCCAGAAATATAAATCAGTATTTGAGTCTTATCTTCCTTATCTAACTGTTTTAGTCAACTGTATATACTGGGAAAAGAAATATCCAAAATTCGTAACTAAAGAAATATTAAAAAAACTTTACAGGGAAAATTCCTGGCCGCGGCTTCGAGTAATCGGGGATATCTCATGCGATATTAATGGTTCTGTAGAGTGCACTGTTAAAACTACAAGCCCTGATAACCCTGTTTTCACCTATGACCCAATAAAAGAGCAAGTAACAGACGGTTTTAAGGGGAGGGGACCGGTTATAATGGCTGTAGATAATTTACCGGCTGAAATCTCTCTTGAATCTTCCATTTCCTTCAGCAATTCTCTAAAAACCATTGTACCTGCCCTTGCAGCAGCAAATTTTAGCGGGAGTTTTACTGAGTGCCAGCTTCCCGATGCTGTTAAAAAGGCTGTAATACTATACAAGGGTAAACTTACTTCAAATTATTCATACATGAAGAAATTTTTATAATATAATATTGAAAGGAGTATTAAATGAAAAAAGTATTAATTTTAGGTGCTGGACTGGTAGCTAAACCTCTGGTCAGATACCTCCTTGATCAGCCAGATACAGAGGTTAAAGTAGCCAGCCGAACCGTTAGCAAAGCGGTAAAACTTATCGATAATCATCCTCATGGAAAAGCTCAAGAACTGAATCTTAAGAATGAAGAAAGCCTGAAAGAGGAAGTATCAAAAGCAAACATAGTTATCAGCATGGTTCCCTATGCTTTTCATCCCAAGGTAGCTGAGTACTGCATTGCCTTTAATAAGCACCTGGTTACAACATCTTATGTAAGTGAAGACATGAAAAATCTTGATGGAGAAGCGAAAAGAGCCGGGATTTTAATCCTTAATGAAATTGGTTTGGATCCTGGTATTGACCACATGGAAGCAATGAGAATTATCCATGAGGTTGAGGAAAAAGGAGGAGAAATCCTGGGTTTTACTTCATTCTGTGGTGGATTGCCGGCTCCTGAGGACAATACTAATCCTTTTGGCTATAAATTTTCCTGGAGTCCCACAGGTGTTTTGCTTGCCGGTAAAAATTCAGCCCAATATCTTAAAGATGGTCAAGAAGTATTTATTCCCTCAGAGGACCTCTTTGATAACTGTTCCCCGCTTAGCATTGAAGAGTTAGGAGATTTTGAAGCCTATCCCAACCGAAATTCCCTTCCTTATATTAAAACTTATGGAATTCAGACCACAAAAACTATACTCAGGGGAACAATCAGGAATATAGGATGGTGCAAAACCCTGAAAAAAATGATAGAGCTTGGAGTTCTTGATGAAGAGGAAAAGGATTGGACAGGTTGTACTTATAAAGATTTTATGCGGAAGCTTATGAAGAACCCCTCAGAGCAAGATATCAGAAAAGCCTTAAGTTCTTATCTTGGTATTGAAGAAAGTTCGGATATCATTGACAGAATGGAATGGCTGGACTTGCTCAGCGATGAGCCTCTTCCCTTAGAGAAAGGTTCTGCCTTGGATATTATCTCCACCAAGATGCAAGAAAAGCTCCAGTACAAAGAAGGTGAAAGGGATATGATTGTTCTTCAGCATGAATTTGTAGCTTCTTATCCTGGAGATAAAAAAGAAAAGATTATTTCAACTCTGATTGATTTTGGTATTCCTCACGGTGACTCCTCAATGTCTCGCACAGTTGGTTTGCCAGCCGCCATTGGCACAAAACTTATCCTTGAAGGGAAAATAAAAGAAAAAGGAGTTCATATTCCTGTTATTACTGAAATTTATGAGCCCATTCTTCAGGAGTTAAAGAATATGGGAATTGCCTTCAAGGAAAAAAAAGAAAGTTTGTAGCTGGGAAGCAGAATCTATTTTTATCTAAGGAGGAGAAAGTGAGAAGAAAACCTGTAGTGGCAGGTTATTTTTACCCAAGTAGAAGGGAAAAGCTTATGGAGATGATTGAGGAGATGTCAAATCCACAAGCAAAGAGAGAAAAAGCAATTTGTGTAGTTTCACCTCATGCTGGATTCATTTATTCTGGACCTGTAGCCGGCGCTTTATTTTCTTCTGTCCAACTACCTGATACTTTTGTCATCCTGGGTCCCAGCCATAGAGATATGAGTTCTCGTATAGCTTTAATGAAAGAAGGTGATTGGGAGACTCCTTTAGGGGATGTTTCAATAGAGTCTCGATTAGCAGAACTGATTATAAATTGTTCTTCGCTGATTACAGTAGATGATATTGCCCATTTAGAGGAGCATTCTTTAGAAGTACAGCTTCCTTTTATTCAATATTTTAAAAAAAATATTTCAATTGTGCCTGTTTGCCTATCCTATAACCTTTCTTACAAGGAATTGGAGGAGCTGGCCAATGCGGTTTCCCGAGGAATTCAAGAATTTAAAAAAGAAGTTTTAATAGTAGCAAGCACTGATATGAGCCATTATGTAAGTCAGGAAGTTGCCAAAGAAAAGGATTTTTTAGCCATCGAAAAAGTATTAAAGCTCGACCCAAAAGGACTTTATGATATAGTTCAGAAAGAGGATATAAGCATGTGTGGCTTCCAACCAACTACTTCTGCCCTTATAGCTTCAAAAGAATTAGGGGCTCAAGAAACAAAGCTTATAAAATATCAGACTTCAGGAGATGCTTCGGGTGATTATTCCCAGGTAGTTGGTTATGCGGGAATAAGAATAAGTTGATCTGCCATTATTATTTTAATTGTTTAATTGGTTATATTCCATTTTTTGGGGGCAAGATATATCTCGAGACCTAATCAGAAAATATTTAGAAATAGCGTTGGGATCAGACTTTATCGTGAAAGGATGTTTCCAGAGCATAACACAGAGCAGTGCCTCTTTTGAAAACAAAGTCTGACCCCGTAATTCATACCCTGTTTTTACTGGCTGGCCCTTAAGAGACATTGACAATTTTTAAGAATTAATGCTATAAATTTTTCTTAAGGATATATTGTGTCAAATTTTGTATTAAAAGAGAAAGACAGGACTATTTTGAAATTGATTGCCGAAAGCTACCTCAAAATTGGAAAACCAATAAGCTCTGGGATTGTTGTCCAAAAAAGTCACCAGTTTATTTCGCCAGCAACAGTAAGAAATATAATGGTTAAATTAGAGAAGTACGGTTTTCTTGCCCAACCCCATACATCTGCTGGACGCATTCCTACTGACAAGGGATTAAGATTTTATGTAAACAGCTTATTTGAAGAAGCTATTATTCCAACTGGACAGACAAAAGTTCTACAGGAAGCTTTTTCTCTGGAGAAAGGAGATGTAAATTCTCTCCTCATCAAGGTATCAAAAATTTTAGCTGATTGTTCTGATAATTTAGGGTTTGTCCTCTCCCCTCGAATATCAAAGATAAACTTTCATCACCTCCGTTTTATAAAAATATCCGAAGAAAAAGTAATGATTATTCTTATCGCTACTTTTAATCTTGTTTTGACTGAAATTGTTGAAACCAATGAGTATTTTACCCAAATGGAGCTTGATAAGGCTTCCCAGTTTATCAATCAGCGCTTTAATGGAAAGAATCTCTTTTTTGTTCGAAACTATCTCTTGAAAGAGCTTCCCAAATATAAACTCAAGTATGAACATACCCTCAATAAATTAATCTCCTTGGTCAAATCTTATATTTATCAAGAGGACCAGGAGAGCGAGATATTCTTGCAAGGCACTTCAAAGTTTTTAGAAAAACCAGAGTTGTTTGATATGGAAAGATTAAAATCCCTGTTTCAAAACTTTGAAGAAAAAGCCAGGCTCTCAAGGCTTCTTTCTGATTTTATAAGTCTTGATAGGGTAAAAGTATTGATAGGGTCAGAACTGAACATCCCTGATATATCTGATTGTTCACTTATCCTTTCCCATTATGGTTATGACGATCTGGTATTAGGCTCTTTGGGTATTATAGGTCCCAAGAGAATTCCTTATAAAAAAATAATTCCCTTGGTAGATTATGTGGCCAAAAAATTGAGTCAAACTATTATCCACAATCAGTAAGGAGGCAGGATGTCAAAAGAAAATAAAACAGCTTCTGAAAAAGCATCGAAAAAAAACAAGAAGAAAATAGAACAAAGCTCAGAAATTAAATCTCTGAAGAGTAAAATTCGAAAACGCGAAAAGGAAATCAAGCTTCTAAAAAAAGAAAAGGAAGAATTAAAAGATAGACATTTAAGAATAGTTGCTGAAATGGAAAACCTTAGAAAAAGGCTGGAAAGAGAGAAAAAGGATTATTTTCAGTACAATCTTAGCGATTTTATGAAGGAACTCATTGTTGTCTTGGATAATTTTGAGCGCGCTTTAGGAGACAAGAACAATAGTAATGATAATAGTTTCCGACAAGGAATGGAACTTATCCATAAGCAATATCTGGATCTTCTGAAAAAAAGGGGGCTTAAACCTATTGAAATTATGGATAAAAAATTTGATCCCTATCTACAACAGGCATTTATGACGGAAGAGTCAGAAGATGTCAAGGAGCCAGAGGTAGGTGAGGAATTACAGAAAGGTTATTCTCTGCATGATAGACTTCTGCGCCCTACTTTAGTAAAGGTAATCGTTCCCAAAAAAGATAAATAAAAATGGCACCAATAATAGGAATTGATCTAGGTACCACTTTTTCTTGTATTGCCTATTTAGAGGGATCAAGACCTAAGGTAATTCCTAATTTAGAAGGGACAAATACAACTCCTTCGGTTGTTACTTTCGTCTCTTCTGGAGAAAGATTGATAGGAAATTTAGCTCTTCGGCAGGCTATGACTAATCCTGAAAATACTATTTATGCCGTCAAAAGACTAATTGGAAAAAAATTCAATTCTAAAGAAGTGACGGAAGTTAAACAAAAAATTCCTTATGAATTGACTGAAACCCCCAATGGTGACGTAGCTGTTTTAGTCAATTCAAAAAAAATCAGTCCTCAAGAAATTACAGCAATGATTTTGACTTATCTAAAAGAATGTGCTGAATCACATTTTGGAAAGCAGGTAGGCGAAGCCATAATTACGGTTCCTGCTCATTTTGACGACACTCAGAGACAAGCTACCAAGGATGCTGCAAAAATCGCCGGATTAAATGTATTGCGAATTATAAATGAGCCTACAGCAGCAAGTTTAACCTACGGATTAAATAGAAAAAAGAATGCTAAAATTGCAGTTTATGATATGGGTGGCGGTACTTTTGATATCACTTTGTTGGAGACATACGATGGTATTTTTAATGTTTTAGCTACCAATGGTAATACTTTTCTTGGTGGAGAGGATTTTGATAATCGTATCTTGGATTGGCTGGTTGAAGAATTTAAAAAGGAGAATAATATAGACCTTTATCAAGATAAGCTTGCCCTTCAGAGAATAAAAGAGGCTTCAGAAAAGGCTAAACAAGAACTTTCATTTACTTCCGAGAGCGAGATAAATCTTCCCTTTGTTTATTCTGGAGCTAAAGATTCAAGACACATCAAAAAAAAGTTGAGTAGAAAAAAGCTGGAAGAATTAACAGGAGATCTCATAGAAAAAACCATTCCTCATGTAGAACAAGCCCTTCAGGATAGTAAATTAAAGCCAGAAGACATTGATGACATAATTCTGGTAGGGGGCCAGACTCGGATGCCCCTGATAAAGAAAATAATCTCTGATTTGTTTAAAAAGGAACCCATACAGGATATAAACCCGGATGAGATTGTTGCCATGGGAGCAGCTATTCAGTCTGGAATCATGGAAGGGGATTTGAAGGATATTGTTCTTTTAGATGTAACCCCACTCTCTTTGGGGATTGAGACCGAGAATGATATTTTTATAAAAATAATAGACAGAAACGCGACCATTCCTATAAAAAAATCAATGCCCTTCACCACAGTGGAACATAATCAAAATAGAGTCAAGATTCATGTACTCCAGGGAGAAAGGAAAATTGCTTCTGAAAATAAATCCTTAGGTATGTTTGATTTAGTAGGAATTGAGCCTGCTCCAGCAGGCTTTCCCCAGATAGATGTAACTTTTGAAATAAATGCTGATGGGATTGTAAACGTTTCAGCCAAGGATACAGGTACAGGAAGAGAACAGAAGATTGAAGTCAGACCATCTTCAGGCTTATCTAAGGAAGAAATAGAAAGAATCATTCAAGATGCTAAAGATTATACTGATAAAGATAGAGAAAGAATTAGAAGAACCCAAATGATAACAGCGGTAGAAAGATTAATTATTAGCCTTGAGGGTTATTATTATGAGCATGAAGACCTTATTTCTGCTGAGGATAGGGAAAATATAAAAAAATCATTAGCCAAAAGAGAGACAATTCTCAAATCTGAAGACATTATTGAACTTGAAGCATTTAGAGAGGAAATAAAAAAATATATCGATTCAATTAAAATGATATTGCCCTCTGCTGAAGCCTCTTTTGTTGATAAACTATTCGGAGAAGATAACGATGACTAAAAGAGATTATTATGAAATATTAGGCATATCTCAAGGGGCTTCCAACGAAGAGATCAAGAGAGCCTACAGACAGATGGCTCTTAAATACCATCCAGATAGAAATCCTGGAAATGAGGAGGGTGAAGAAAAGTTTAAAAAAGCAGCTGAAGCCTACAGTATATTAATCGATCCTGAAAAGAGGTCAATCTATGATCGGTTTGGCCATGAAGGATTGCGAGGAGAAGGATTTACAGAATTTTCGGGCTTCAATTCATCCATTTTTGAAGATTTCGAAGATATTCTTGGTAATTTTTTTAATATTGGCTTTGGAGATTTTTTCGGAACAAAACAGCGAAGAAGAAGGTATAGCCCTCAAAGAGGAAGAGATTTAGGTTTAGAGCTTGAGATAGCCTTGGAGGAAGCAGTTTTCGGTGTAGAAAAAGAAGTTAAGTTAAGCCGGGCTGAATTCTGCTCAGTCTGTAAGGGCTCTGGTTTGCATCCAGGTACAAAAAAAATTATCTGCCCTGATTGCCATGGTAGGGGACAGGTGCGATACAGCCAGGGATTTTTTACTTTTTCTCATACTTGCAAAAATTGTCAAGGGAAGGGTGAGATAATTTCCTCCCCCTGTAAGGAGTGTCGTGGATCTGGTAGGGTAAAAGTAAAAAAAACATTAAAGATTAAAATTCCGGCAGGGATTGATGATGGCATGAGGTTAAGGCTCACGGGTGAGGGAGAAACTTGGGATGAAAATGCATCAAAAGGAGATCTTTATGTTATTGTTAGAATAAAAAAACACAGTTTTTTTAAAAAAGAGGAAAATAACCTTTACTGTCAAATAAACATTCCATTTACTCAAGGAGCCCTTGGGGCATCTATTGAAATCCCAATTTTTAATAAGAGTGAAATCCTTAGAATTCCGCCAGGAACTCAATCAGGAGAAGTTTTTCGTTTAAAAGGAAAAGGAATAAAGAGTTGGCAAAGAAATGGCAGGGGAGATTTGTTTGTAAAAGTAAATATTGAGACTCCAAAAAGTTTAAATAAAGAACAAAAAGAACTGTTAAAACAATTTGCCAAATCCCGGGGTGATAATTTAGATTCAGTAGATAGAAGTATTTTAAATAGATAATAAAATATTTCTTTATAGAGTAAGATTTGACTTCAAATTGTTTTTTTTTCAACCGAATCGATCTCCAGTCTCCATATATTTTTTTGGAAGGGGAAGAGCACCATCATTTAAGTCATGTGTCAAGGATTAAGCCTAAAGAGAAAGTCTGGCTTTTTGATGGTCAAGGGAAAAGCTATTTAGCTATAGTAGAGGAAATAAGAAAGGAAAAAACAAAACTTTTCATTATTGAAGAAAAAATAAGAAAAAAAGCAAAGACAAAAATTACTCTGGCTCAAGCCCTTATAAAATTAAAAAACATGGAATTCATCATTCAAAAATCAACAGAGTTAGGAGTAACCACTTTTTTACCTGTGACTACAAATCGCTCTATGGTAAAAATTGAGGGAAAAATAGAAAATAGGCTTAAAAGATGGAAGAAAATAGCCCGTGAGGCTGTTAAACAATGCCGGAGTTCTTGGATCCCTTATATATCGCTTCCTTTTTCTCTTGAAGAATTAATTAAAAAGAAAGAGGCAGAGAGGAAGTTCCTTTTATGTGAAAACAGGGGAGAGTATCTGAGAGATATTTTACTCAAAAATGTTAAGTCTCAAAGGAAAAAATCGCCATCTTCAGTGCTGATTTTAGTTGGTCCTGAAGGAGGCTGGACAAAGGAAGAAGAAGAATATATTTTGAGCCATGGCTTTGAAGCAATAAGTTTAGGAAAAAATATCCTAAGAGCAGAAACAGCTGCACTTTGCTCTTTAGCTTTAATTTCGCATTTTTGGAATTTATGAAATGTTTCTTCAGGGACAAAAAGTAGGAAAGTACGAAATAATAAGGTCATTAGGGAGCGGTGGTTTTGGCTCTGTTTTTTTAGCCAAGGATACCTGGCTAAACATCAAGGTGGCTATCAAAGTTCCCCATAAACAATCTTTGAACCTTTTTAAGCTCCTTAAAGAGCCCAGACTTCAGGCAGCTTTGAGTCATCCAAATATTGTTCGTATGATTTCTGCAGAAAAAGAAAATAGAGTATTTTTTATGGTTATGGAATATGTCAGAGGAAAAACTTTAGAAAAAATATTAGAAAAAGAGAAAACGTTAGATTACGACAAAGCAATAGATTATGTTAGGCAGATTGCTTATGGCGTCAACCATGCTCATAAAAATAAGATAGTTCACCGGGATCTAAGACCTTCAAATATAATGATTTCAGAAGATGGAACAATAAAAATAACAGATTTTGGGACATCTGTTTGGCTGAGCAGCATTTCTTATGCTTCGACTAGAATTGGGTCCCCTCCCTATATGGCACCTGAACAGTTTTTAGGGAAATCAACTTTTATTTCCGATATATACTCTATTGGATGCATCTTCTATGAAATGCTTATAGGAAGGCCTCCTATTTATGATCCTGATCCTTTTAAAATATTAGAAAAGGCACAGAAGGGAAAGATTACTTCCCCTCGGATGAAAAGCAGCAAGATACCAAAAGAAATTGATGAAGTAATCATGAAGTGCTTGGCCTACAAGGTAGAAGATAGGTTTCAGAAAGCATCAGAAATTATAAAAAGTCTATCCAATTTCAAAGATAAAGATTCCTCAAAATCAGAGATTGAAGACATTTTGGGAAGAATAAAAGCCAGGGAAAGAAGCAAGACAAATTTGTGCTGGAACTGTCGAAGGCCTTTGCCTTACAAAGCTAAGAGCTGTCCTCATTGTGGCGAAGTCGTTTAAAACAAATCAGCTGAAGATAAAAGGAAGCATCTTTTTTTCCGTGATAAGAGATAAAGTAGTCACAGCGAGGGGTATGCGCTTTGTCCCAGCGAGCCAAAGCGGCTCGATTCAGGCTTCGCTCTTCCTTCCTCCAGTCGGAAACCGTGCCCGCTCAGCCTTCATACGACCTTGTTCATCGCCTACCCCTCGCTTGTCCTTCACTAATCACGGGAAAAAAGATGCTTCCAAGACAAAAGTTGTGCTTGACTTGGTTTGACTTAATTAAGGTATAATATAAAAAGCTTAATATATATAATAATTAATACAAACGTTTTAAATTTAGTAGATATTTTTTTATTTATTGAAAATTGCTTGAAGGAGTAATAGATGAGTCCTTTTAGTGAAGAAGGAAAAATTTGGATGAATGGGAAGATAATTCCATGGAAGGAAGCTAATATTCATATTGCTTCTCATGTTGTCCATTATGGAAGTTCTTTGTTTGAAGGTTTTCGTGCCTATGAAACTCCCAAAGGGACTGCAATTTTTAGACTAAAAGCTCACACAAAAAGACTCTATAATTCTTGTAAGATGTACCGTATGGACATTCCATATACTCAGGAAGAATTTAATCAAGCCATAGTTGACACAATTAAGGTTAATAATTTAAAAGCCTGTTACATCAGACCAATAGTCTATAGAGGTTATGGCACTTTGGGCGTTGACCCTTTTCCCAATCCCGTGGATTGCGCTATTCTTGTTTGGGAATGGGGGCAATATTTGGGGGATAAAGCCTTAGAAAATGGGGTGGATGTCCAGATTTCTTCCTGGCAGAGAATGGCTCCTAATACTTTTCCTGCTCTAGCTAAATCTGGAGCAAATTATATGAATTCTCAGCTCATAAAAATGGAAGCCATTTTGAATGGGTATGTAGAAGGTATTGCTCTAAATGTGAGAGGCCACATCAGTGAAGGCAGTGGAGAGAATCTCTTTCTTGCAATTGATGGTACAATTTATACTCCTCCTCTCTCTTCATCAATTTTGCCTGGAATTACAAGAGATACTGTAATAAAACTGGCCAAAGTTTTAGGGACACCTATTATTGAAGAAACGATTCCCCGAGAAATGCTTTATATCGCTGATGAAGTATTTTTTACTGGCTCTGCGGCTGAAATAACGCCTATTCGCTCTATTGATAAGATAAAAATAGGTGAAGGGAAAAGAGGACCTTTGGCTAAAAAACTCCAGAATGAATATTTTAGCTATATTAACGGAGAAAAAGAAGATAAATATAATTGGATTACATATATTTAACTTAGAATCATGAATATAGACGAACTTTTAAAAATAGCCATAGAAAGGGATGCTTCTGATCTTCACTTAAAAGCAGGAAATTATCCTATTATTCGTATTCATGGAAAACTTGTTAATTTAAAAGGACTGGGCAAATTGACGACCAGCGATACTAAGGAATTAGCCAATCAAATCATGACAGATCACCAGCAAGATAAGCTGGAAAAAGAGCTGGATATCGATTTTGCTTATAGCCTCCCAGATTTTGGTCGATTTAGAGGAAGTGTTTTTTATCAAAGAGGATCTCTGGTTATTGTTTTAAGAATCATTCCTTTAGAGATAAAAACTATCAGAGAGCTTTTGTTACCTGAAGTTCTGGAGAAGATTTCTCTTGAACAAAGAGGATTAGTTTTAGTTACAGGAACCACAGGAAGCGGTAAAACAACAACTCTGGCAGCAATGTTAGATCATATAAATAAAAATAACAGTGTTAACATAATTACAATTGAAGACCCAATAGAATTTATTCACAAAGATAAAAAAAGTATTATGAGCCAGAGAGAAATAGGTGTTGATGTACAAGGCTTTTCCAGAGGATTGCTAAGCGCACTCAGAGAAGATCCAGATGTCATTCTAGTTGGAGAAATGAGAGCTCTTGATACTATGGAGACAGCACTTCTTGCAGCAGAAACTGGACATCTTGTTCTAAGTACCCTCCATACTTTAGATGCTCCTGAAACCATTAACCGTATTATTACTGTATTCCCTCCTCATATCCAAAGGCAAATAAGACTGCAGCTATCTTCTATATTGAGGGCTGTAATTTCCATGAGACTCCTCCCGAGACAGGATGGAAAGGGAAGAGTACCCGCAGTAGAGATAATGATTAATACTCCTTATATTCAAGAATGTATTCGAGATAAAGAGAAAGGGCATCTAATAAGAGATGCAATAGCAGCCGGTGTTTCTCAGTATAGTATGCAGACTTTTGATCAATCTATTTACAAGCTTTACAAAGATGGCTTCATTTCCTTTGAAGAGGGAATGAGATGGTCATCATCTGCAGATACCTTCAAATTAAGAGTAATGGGCATTCAATCTGCTTCAGATTTAGCTCTTGAAGAAATGGAAAAAGAGATGAGCACAATTAAAATAGAAGAAGAAATTGAAGAAGAAAAAGATAGTTAGAAGAAAAAGATAGTTAAATGAAAGCCCAGGAAATCAGAGAAAAATTCTTAGAATTTTTTGCCAAAAAAAATCATAAAATAATCAAAAGTTCTTCTCTTCTTCCAAAAGATGACCCAACTATTCTTTTTACCAATGCTGGGATGAATCAGTTCAAGAATATTTTTTTAGGGCTTGAGAAGAGAAGCTACCAAAGAGCTACTTCGGTTCAAAAATGTTTGCGAGTTAGCGGCAAGCACAATGATTTAGAACAAGTAGGAAGAACTAATAAGCATCATACTTTCTTTGAAATGCTGGGAAATTTTTCATTTGGTGATTATTTTAAAAAACAAGCTATTGAATATGCCTGGGAACTCGTAAAAAATGTTTTTAAGCTAAAAGAAGATAAAATTTATGCTACTGTATATGAAGAAGATGAGGAAGCCTTCAGGATATGGAACGTAGATATCGGGCTTGCTTCGGAAAGGATATTCAGTTTTGGCAAAAAGGATAACTATTGGGCTATGGGAGAGACGGGTCCTTGCGGGCCTTGTTCTGAAATTCATTATGACTTAGGTTCTGAATTTGAAGAAGGGAATCCCTTCACTTTAATAGAGAAAGGGAGTGACCGTTTTTTAGAATTATGGAATTTAGTTTTTATGGAATATTATCAAGACGAAAATGGCAAACAACATCCTTTGCCTGCTCCTTCCATAGACACAGGAATGGGATTAGAAAGAACTGCAACAGCCCTTCAAGGGAAAAACAGCAATTTTGAGACAGACCTTTTTATTCCAATAATAGAATCTGTATGTAATCTCTCACGCAGGGAGTATCCATCCTATGATGAGGGGGATATTTCAGTAAAGATCATCGCTGATCACATAAGAGCAATTTCATTTTTAATTGGAGATGGGATTATGCCCTCCAATGAAGGTCGAGGGTATGTCTTACGAAGACTGATTCGCCGCTCCTTTCGCCAGGGCAATTTGTTAGGAATAGAAGAACCATTTCTTTACAAATTAGTGGGAGTGGTTAGTGATGTCATGAAAGATGCCTACCCAGAGCTCCTTTCTTGCGGGAATTACATCTCTAAAGTTTGTCTGTCTGAGGAAGAACGCTTCTCCTTAACTTTGTCCTCTGGACTTAGATATTTATATCAATACCTTGATGAAGCAAAAAAAGATGGACAGAAAGTTTTACCTGGATCAAAAATATTTAAATTATATGACACTTTTGGTTTTCCTCCTGACCTCTGCCAGGAGTTAGCAGAAGAGAAGAATATATCAGTAGATATGGAAGGTTTTTACAAGGAATTAGAGAAACAGAGACACCGCGCTCGTATTTCGTGGAAAGGAGATGCTAAAGAAAAGGAAAGGAAGGTTTATGAGAAGCTGAAAGACATTCGTGTTCAGTTTGTTGGATATGAAAAGAGACAAGTTCCAGAGGTAAAAGTTTTAGCTATTTTAAAAGATGGAAAGAGAGTTTTAGAACTAAATAAAGAAGAATCAGGAGAAATTGTTCTCAATCTCACCCCTTTTTATGCTGAAGCTGGAGGCCAAATCGGCGATAAAGGAGTGTTAAAAAATACTCTTTTTTCTGCCCTTGTAGAAAATACTTATTATCCCATACCAGATATAATTTCCCATAAAGTTAAAGTTATCGCAGGAAAAATTAAAGAAGGCGATAAAGTAGAGGCCACAATTGATGCAACATGGAGAAAATCCATTAGTAACAATCATACGGCAACTCATCTTCTCCACTCTGCTTTAAAGCAGATTTTGGGAGATCATGTCAAACAAGCAGGATCTCTGGTGGATTCTACTCATTTCAGGTTTGATTTCACCCATTTCTCTTCTTTAGGCAGGAAGGAAATTCAAAGAATTGAATTCCTGGTAAATGAAAAAATAAGAGAAGATATAAAAGTCCAAACAAGAATAACAACCTTAGAGGAAGGACTTAAAGAAGGAGCTACGGCTATATTTGAAGAAAAGTATGGAGAGAAGGTGAGGATGGTTACCCTTAACAACTTCAGCAAAGAACTTTGCGGAGGAATTCATGCCCAATCTACAGGCCAGATAGGCTTTTTTAAAATTATATCCGAAACAAGTATCGCCGCAGGAATGAGAAGAATTGAAGCTTTAACAGGTGAAGAAGCCTTAGCTTATATCCAGAAATCAGAAGAATTAATAGATGAGATTCAACAATCCTTAAATTCTTCAAAGAAAAACATTCTCCCTCAAATCGAGAAGCTACAGGATTCTTTAAAGGACAAAGAGAGAGAAAACAAGTCCATTAGACAAAAGCTTTCTTTTCAGAAATATAAAAACGTAAATGAACAAATTAGAAAAATTAAGGGCGTTTCTGTTCTTTCTCAGAGAGTGGAGGGATTGAAAAACACAGAACTTAGAGAGCTTGCTGATTCTCTCAAACAGAAAATTGGTTCTGGAATTGTTGTTTTGGGAACAACTTCTGAACATAAGGTTTATTTAGTAGCTGCCATAACCGAGGATTTAATCAAGCGGATAAAGGCTGATAAACTTATAGAAAAGATGGCTCTTATGATCGATGGAGGTGGAGGTGGTCGATCAGACTTTGCTCAAGCAGGAGGAACCAAACCCGAGCTTTTGGATAAAACTTTGGAACAAAGTTATTCAGTAGTAGAAAGAATGCTTTGAATCAATAAAATTGGAATGACTAGCCTTGATTATTCACGAATTGAAAATTAGTCTTAAAAGGTGAAAAAAATTAAATTAAAATCATCTCTAAAGAGGATTGAAAACTTTCTGATTTATCTTTATTATAATCACACTTTAAAATGAGAAAAACTGAGCCAGAGAAGCGAATATTTCTTTTTAATATTTTTTTTATTAGCTTTTTTATTATCATTTTTCTCTTTTTATTGAAAATACCGGGCAGAGCCCAGGGAGATATAAGTTTTGAGCAGAGTAAATATAAAGATCTTATTATGGATTATGCCAGGAAATATAACATTCCAGCAACTCTTATTCATTCTGTGATTGCTGCGGAATCTGATTACAATCCAAAGGCTGTCTCTTCCAAGGGAGCAGTAGGATTGATGCAACTCATGCCTGAGACAGCAGAGCAATACGGTGTAACAAATTCATACGACCCAAGAGAGAATATCGAAGGAGGGGTGAAGTATCTAAAGGATTTAATAAGGACATATAAAGGGAGAACAGATTTAGTTTTGGCAGCCTATAATGCAGGAAAAGAAGCCATAAAAAAACACAAAGGTATTCCCCCCTATCCAGAAACAATAAACTTTATCAGAAAAGTAAAGAAATTATACAATAAACCTTTCATAAGGTTCTCATCAATAATTTATACATTCTACGATTCATCAGGAAGGCTGGTTATTACTAACAACCCCCGATTAAAAGCAGCAAATAGTAAACAGTTATAAGCACATAGTAGTTCGTTTTCAAAATAACAATACATTATATTTTGTCATTGCGGGCATAAAGGTCACAAAATGTTGTTGATCATATTTGTATTTTTAATTAAATAAGCATCATAGAGATGAATTTTAGTGTTTTTATTGAATGTATTCAACAATGATAGTAAAAAACAC
>Ga0209986_10000284_pt1 | contig 48555 bp, 43 predicted proteins | sample BlataG_FD_183168 | JGI IMG/M metagenome (GOLD analysis project Ga0209986, IMG submission 183168) | Deep subsurface microbial communities from Black Sea to uncover new lineages of life (NeLLi) - Black_00105 metaG (SPAdes) (version 2) | ecosystem: Environmental > Aquatic > Marine > Oceanic >... | reverse complement strand
ACCATTAAAAGATTAGATGAAGATACTACCGCTCTTGTTGATGGTGCCTATTTCTCTGAAGAGATAAACAACAGGGCCAAAGCTAAAGGTATAAGGATGATCCCTACCAATCTGGTAGGAGGAGGTAAAAATAATAATTGTGATAAATTTGCGATAGATGAGAAAGAACACCTGGTAAAGAAATGCCCTTCTGGCCATAAGCCTATAAATAGTAAGTTTAAAGAAGGATCCTATAGGGCACATTTTGATAAGAAACACTGTAACGATTGTCCCTTCCGGAAAGATTGTCCGGTAATAGAACAGAAAAAGAGTTACTTCCTTAAAGTATCAGAGAAGACCTTACACCGCTGCCAGCTTATTACTAAGATGGGAACCTCCGAATATCAAGAGTTAGCTAAAAAAAGAGCCGGGATAGAGGGTATCCCCTCGGTACTTCGCAGGAGGTACAAGATAGATCATCTGCCGGTAAGGGGAGAAGTACGGGTAAAGGTGTGGTTAGGGTTTAAGATATCGGCAATAAACTGTAAGAGATTGATAAAAGGGTTGATGAATAGCCCTATACCCGAGCTTTCTATCCTTTTATATAACCATTTATTATCGCTATTCAGTTTTCAAAGGACATACAGAATTAAATTTGCTGCTTAAGTTAAATATGTTGTGTCAAAACTTTAGTTTTTGGGATATAATCATGATATATAGTTTTTTAAAAGGAAAAGTAAGTTTTTGATTTTTAAATAGACTGGTTTTTATTTAATAAAAGGAATAAGGGAAAAATTTTAGAGGTGAATTGAAGAATGGAAAGAACATTGGTGTTAATAAAACCTGAGGCATTTAAAAGGGGTCTCGTTGGGGAAATTATTTCGAGATTTGAAAGAGTAGGACTACGGTTGGAAGAGATGAAAATAGTAAAGGCTACTACTGAAATTGTGGGAAAACATTATCCTGATGATAAAAATTGGATTAGATCTGTTGGGAAAAAATCTGTAGATACTTATAAAAAATATAATTTAAAGATTGCAGAGGATTTAGGTATTGATGATGCCCTGGAAGTTGGTAAATTAGTTAGAGAATGGCTGATACAACATCTAACTTCAGGATTAGTGGTTGCACTTATCTTAAGTGGAAACCATGCTGTTGAAGTTGTAAGAAAAATAGTGGGCAATACGGTTCCTCTTTTTGCAGAGTTAGGAACAATAAGGGGTGATTTTTCGATTGATTCACCTGACCTCTCAATTAAAGAAAAGCGAGCTTTACAAAATTTAGTTCACGCCTCGTCAACTATTGAGGAGGCGAAACGAGAAATTTCTCTTTGGTTTTAAAAGTTTATAATTTATTGAGCTAGTACAACCTTCTGCTATTTAATGGTATGAATTTTAACTAGCTATTTTTAGATTGTAAATTCATTGAATAAGCAGAATTCTTAAAAAAAAGGGGGTATAAAGATGACCACATTTTTAATGTTTGGAAAATATTCATCTGAAGGTATAAAGGGAATAAGTGCTGCACGTACAGTGGAGGCTAATAACCTTATTAAAGAAAATGGCGGTGAAGTAGTCTCTCAATATGCTCTATTAGGAGAAAATGATTTGCTTTTTATTGTAAATTTTCCTAGTATAGATAACGTGATAAAATCTTCAGCAGCCTTGAATAAATTAACTGGGATTTCATTTAATAGTGTCCCGGCAATAACAGTGGAACAATTCGATAAGATTACCGCTTAGATGTATTTTGGCGGATTGTATTAAAACTTGTTAAGTTTTTAATTTAACACAAAGTATAGATAATGGTTAATGTACTAGCTCAATAAAAATTTTTATTAAGAGAGTTTTAATTATAGTTAGTGTAAACTTTAGTGGGGTACTTTAAGAAAAAAAAGAATAGCTATCGCTTTTGTTTTTCCAATATTCTTTTTCGTATGGTACTTCTCTTTCTCTTTACTCGATACTCGATACGATATACTCGATACTGATTTTAATATAGACAAGGCATAGAAAATATGCTAACATTATTTCGTTTTAAAAAGGATACTAGATTTGCAGTAATTATAATCTGTGGAATCAATAATTCATATTTAGGAGGAAGAAATGCAAGAAAGAGTAGAAGCAGCTTTAGAGAAGGTAAGACCATCTCTTCAGGCAGATGGCGGTGACGTGGAATTGGTAGAGGTGAGTGCAGAGGGAGTGGTAAAAGTAAGATTGACCGGCGCTTGCAGCGGATGTCCAATGAGACAGATGACTTTACAGAGGGGCATTGGCAGAGCATTAAAGGAAGAAGTTCCGGAAGTTAAAGAAATTGTAGCTGTATAATTTAATCTGATAAATATAATAGGGGTATGGTATTATTATAATAATTTTAAAATATCATACCCTTTATTATTTTCCAAAGCTAAAAGATAATTTCAGTTTAAAATGGAAATCTTATTAGTATAAACTTTGGTGGGGTAGTTAGAGAAAATCTTGATTTAATTGTAAAATACTACAATTTTCAGTTATAATAAATATTATAAGAAATTATCATAAACGCATATTTACCATTTTTGTAATATTCAAGAGAAAGGGATAACCTTTTTTGATTGATACTTTGATCCGATGGGCCTAAAATAGGATATAATAATTAATCTATAAAATGTTTTGGGATGATAATTAATGAATAAAATCATGGTTAAAGAATTGTATAACAAAATATCTAAAAAGATTTTGCACACACAAATATTAGATGATATCTATTTAGATAAAGAGTTGGTTAGAAAACGTATAGAAAGTCCTGTATTTTTAAAACAATTATCATCTATAGTAGAAAAGAAAGATTATAGCTGTCAGGCAGTATATTTTTTATGTCAGGATATCCTTGTCGATATAGATAAAAAACATAATTCCGCTAATTGGCTTTATCAGGTATTTCAGTTTGTCCTCTCTAAATCTTTCCCTGAAGCAGTAGATCTATCCGTTAAGGATATTTCCGATAATTGCCGAAAAGCTTTCTTGTTTTATTTAGAAATTTTAAGAGTAATTTCGAAGTTCCAAAAGTCGTCTGGTGATCCTGCTTTTCACGGCAAATATCCCCTTAATTTCTTAACTTTTGAAGAAAAAAACAAACTGGAGAACCCTGCTGAATATAAAAGATTTTTAAAAGCATTTAATGATGAATATATTTATGAGATGATGAAATTAAGCCAGGAAATTTTAAAGTTCAATACTCTTGACCATATATGTGGGGTAAATTGGATTGCTTTGTTTATCGGTAGGCAGTTATATAATCTGGGTCTTCCGGTTGATTTGGGGAGGATTTCCGGAGCAGCAGCAGGACATGATATTGGAAAATATGGATGTAAAGAAACTGAGATAGAAAGAACTCCCTATTTACATTATTACTATACTGATATGTGGTTCAAAAAACACAATATCTCTTATATCGGACATATTGCGGTTAATCATTCTGTTTGGGATTTAGAATTGGAAGATTTACCTCTGGAATCACTTGTATTAATTTATTCTGATTTTCGGGTTAAAAATACGAGCAATGGCTCCAAACAGGAGATGAGAATCTTCAGCCTAAAAAAATCTTTTCAAGTAATTCTAGATAAACTGGATGATGTTGACGAGAAAAAAAGAAAAAGATATTGCCGGGTTTATGAGAAATTAAAAGACTTTGAAAATTATATGATAAATTTAGGGGTAAATTTAGATGTAGAGAATAAAGAGATAAGTTCTTGTAAAAAAGGTAGAAAACCGTATCATTCTCTCATGCAAGGTCAGGAAGTTATCCAAAATATAAAATTTCTTTCTATAGAACATAATATAAGTTTAATGCACGAACTTCGAGATGAATCTTCTCTTAATTCACTTTTAGAATTAGCTCGAAGTGAAAAAGATTGGAATAATCTACGGGAATATCTACAAATATTTGATGAATATTCCACCTACTTCACTCAAAAACAGAAGATGATTACTTTAAGATATTTATACGAACAGTTGACTCATCCGGAAGATGAAATAAGAAGGAGAAGTGCAAATCTTATTGGTTTATTGATCGCCAGCTTTGACGAAGATTACCGCAAAGAGATTCCTCGGGATGTTACTCTGGAAGCTCCATTAGTTACCAGTGTAGATTTATTGGAAAGATATTTAAAATACTTTTTGCAGCCAGATCATAAAAAGACTGCCCTTCATCGATCTCGCATTATTAATAGCACTGAGAATATGATTTCCTCTCTCTTTTCTAACTGTCGTAATAATCAGGCAAGTGATTATAGAAAAATAATTCTAAAACACTATAAAAAAGTCTTGTATACCGATGAAGATATTCAACTGTGTTTAACAAAAACTGCCAAACATATATCTATATGTCCGGATGAAAAACCTGTAAAGGGATTATTTGATTATATTATAAAGATGTTAAAGAAAGAGAATCATAATCTCAGGCTTACTGCTTTAGAAGTAGTCTATGATTTAATATCTCAAATTGATAAAAAATTTAAATTTATAGATAGTTTAAGAAAAATATTTACTGGTAATATTTCTACTTCAGTGCTCCCCGCTGAAAATTATTTAAATATGAAGATAGTTGAATTATTAGGTTTGGATGAAAACATTGTAAAAAGATATATCGAATTTTACCGAAGAGATATAGAAAAAATACAGTATATATTTTTGAGCAATCTTAAAACTTCAACCAGTGGAATAATTAAAAAAATTCAGATAGAACTTTTATTAGAACATACCTTAAAGAACCAGCAGGAAGAAATCTATACTGCTTTACATTTTTGTAATATTTTAAAAGTTAGCGGCATAGAAGATATTAGAAATTTAGCCGGTCAAACCCTGGTAAAATTAATGCCTTGCTTATCTTTTGAACAGAGGAACGATATAGCCATTGAATTATTACGGGCCTTAGAAATGGAAGATTATCAATTTACTAAATATATTCCTTACTATTTAGGTCAATTAATACTCTATCTTAACCCTAATGAATTAGAGGAACTTGTTGATGATTTAATAGAAAAAATCAAACAGTCAGATCCCAAATTAAGCTCATTACTACTTAGAACAGTTGGTATAGCCATCGCTAATTATCCCAAGTACCGAGAAAGATTTTCAGAAAAAGAGAAATCATATGAAAACAGACTTAGCAAGATGATAGGCATCCTTTTGAATGGTTTTGTCCACTATAATTTAAAGGTTAAACAGGCAGCTTTTAGAGTTATTGGTAGGGAAATATTTGGCTCAAGACATCTTAGTTTAGAAGAAAAAAACCACATATTTCAACTTATTGCCAAAAAAATTCTTACTCTGTTAACTCCTGTAACTAAAGAAGGTTTGATGTTTTTAATAAATTCTACCGGACTTAATTATATGTATAAATTTATCTCTGATTATAATTTTTACAAAGGGAATATAAAACTTGAAACCCCAGAAAAAATAGCTTTCTTTCCAGGAGCTTTTGACCCATTTTCCTTAAGCCACAAAGAGATTGTAAAAGCAATAGAAGCTCTCGGATTTGAAATGTATTTGGCAGTTGATGAATTTTCCTGGTCTAAAAGGACTCAGCCACACCTCTTCAGAAAGAATATAATAAATATTTCTATTGCTGATGAACTTAATGTATATTTATATCCCGAAGATTTACCCGTTAATATTGCCAATCCAGATAATTTAAAGACTTTAAGAGAAAATTTCCCATTTTCCGAGGTTTATATCGTAGTAGGCAGTGATGTTGTATTGAATGCCTCTGCTTATCAAAAAAATAAAAGAAAAAATTCCATACATACTTTTTCTCATATTATTTTTGATAGAAGAACACCACATACTGTTGATGAGAAAGAAAAAATAATTCAAGAAGCTATTAAAGAAATAAAAGGAAAAATCATAGAACTTAATCTTACCTCTTGTTACGAAGAAATAAGTTCGAGTCAAATAAGAAGTAATATTGATGAAAATAGAGACATTTCCAGACTTATTGATCCTTTGGCTCAGAAATATATTTACGAAAATAGTTTATACCAAAGAGAACCCCAATATAAGAGTGTAGTACAGACTATCTCTATCGATGTGCAGGTAATTGAAGATGTTACCCCGGATTTAATAGAAGAACTTTTCCAGAAAATACTTTCTAAATATAATCGAAATGAAGTATCTAAAAAGTTGGTCGAGTTTACTCATAAAATAAATCCGAGAATTTTACTATTACGTGATGTTCGCCACAATGGAATGATATTGGGTTTTTCGGCATTTCACTGGGTTCGTTCAAACATTCTTTTCCAGGAGTTTAAGGACAACTTAATATCTGAGTATATCCGGGAAAATGCAGTTGGCCGCACTATAGTTATTGATGGTATTTTTACCATAAATGATATAGAAAATAAATCAGAACTTGAAAACCTTGAACAGGTTATTCTTACTGAAACCCTTTCTTTTTGTATAGAGAAAGATTACAATTATACGATATTTAGAAATGTATTAAAAAATTATCCGTTAGCCTCTTTAAACGAGAATTTAGAACTTATGGGATTTTATCGCCTACCCTTCAGCAATAAGGACAACCCGGTATTTGTAGTGGATATTAGCAAACCCTGTATAATTAATCTGGATACCGAGTCAATTATAAAGGAACCTTTCTGCCAAAATTTAAACATCAAAAAATCCGTTATTGCATCTCGAAAGAAATTATTAAAATCATTTACTACTTTTTATCCCGGGAATATTGTTTTACCATTTAATATAAATTTAATCAACCAGACTATTGTAAAGAAAATTTGTAAGATAAATGATGTTTCCACAACGCCGTTAACCCCTCGAGCTTTAGGAAGGTCAATGTGTGTGCCCTTCGGAAAGATACTACATAAGATGGTAGTACCTAATACGGTAACTAAATCTCTTCATACGGAAAAAATATTTGCTTCTGATATGAAAAGTTTTAAAATAGATGCCTTCCCCAATTATATGAGTCTGGAAAATCAAGTTAAGATGATTCGTTCATTTGATATGCCTGTAGTTCTTATTGATGATTATTTACATAAAGGGTATAGAATAAAGACTATTGAGCCCTTATTTAAAAAATATGATATCAAAGTTAAAAAAGTAATTGTAGGAGCGCTATCCGGTAGTGGGAAAGAGATAGCAACTATATTAAATAGAGATGCTGATTGTGCTCATTTTATTCCCAACCTCAGGCTTTGGTTTAACGAAAGTGAATTGTATCCTTTTGTTGGTGGAGATGCATTAATGAGAAAGATAAGGACTCAGGGAAATTTAGTTAGATCTATCAGTCAGGTACTGCCCTGTACTTTCCCTTCATTTATTAAAAATGTTTCTGCAAAAACCATCTATAATTTTTCCGAAGTTTGTATTGAAAATGCCTTAACTATATTAGAGGCTCTGGAAAATGAATACCAGGTAATTCAACAAAGAAAATTAACTCTTGATCATTTGGGAGAAGCAATCATTTATCCCCGATATCCCGATCAGGGAGAAGATATGGAGTATAATTTAAATCTTAGTCCTTCTCATTATTTGGGAAATAGCCTTGAACTTTTACGACGAACCAAAGGAATGACAGACAGGGAAATGTAAAGCCAAAATTCGTATCTCGTATCTCGTGAATCGTATCTCGTTTAGGATTAGTTTGTTGGTTAGCTAGTTAGCTAGTTAGTTGGTTAAGGAAAAAGAAGAAAGAATGAATAAGTATTATAATGTAGAGGCTTGATTCATCAAGCCCTCATAATTCTAATGTCATTCCTGTAGAAGCAGGAATCCATTACAAAATCATTACGAGCGACCACAGGGAGCGTGGTAATCTCATAACTAAATGGGATTGCTTTTCGTCGCATTGCTCCTCGCAATGACATTTTAAAGGGGCATAGCAATCTTTATTTCCTCTCCCCTGGAGGGAGAGGGTTAGGATGAGGGGGAAAAAAATTAAAGATGTTCTTCTATAAATTAAAAGATAAAATACTAATTTCCCAATCGAAATACAATGAATTAAATAGAATATCCGAAAGCGAAGCCGAAGAGAGTAAAGAAATAATTTATGTACTTAATCGGATAAACCCTTTAAAATCAAGAAGACATTTTAGTATTACTGATATATCCCTAATCTTTTTAAAAGAAGAGGGTATCCACCTACTGAAAAAATCCAAGAAGATTAATTCTAATTTACCACCATGGCTTAAAGAAAGAATAAAAGAAAAAAGAGTGAGTTCACTTAATACCGAATATCCTAACTGGCAAGAGGTATTAAATTATAAATACCCATCCCGGTGGAAAGTTAATATTGTAGGATTGGGTGATGTAGGAGGGGTCCTCCTTACCGGTTTGAGATTATTGGGAGGAAGTTGCATTGAATCTATCGGAATATATGATAAAAATATAAACTCAATAAAAAGATGGGAATTAGAAGCAAATCAGATATTTTGTCCTTTTGCTGCTCAGAAATTTCCCGAGGTTTTCCGGGTAAAAGAAGAGAATATTTTTGATTGTGACATGTTTATATTTTGTGCAACTGTAGGAGTCCCTTCTTTGGGAGAAGAACAAGAAGATGTGAGAATGAAGCAATTTGAAGGAAATTTTAAGATAATCTCTGATTATACTCGAAAGGCCCGGGAGAAATCGTTTAAGGGGATATTTGCTGTTATCTCAGACCCAGTAGACTTATTGTGCAAAGCTGTTTTTCTGACTAGCAATAAAAGTACAAGCGGAAAGTTTGATTTTAAAGGATTAGCTGCAGACCAGATAAGAGGATATGGCTTAGGGGTGATGCATGCCCGAGCAGTCTATTATTCAAAACAAAATAATGAAACTGCTGAATATAATCGAGAAGGAAGAGCCTTTGGCCCCCATGGCCAGGGTTTGGTAATTGCCAACAGCTTAAAAAAATATAATGAAAGTCTTTCTGAGATGCTTACCGATCAGACCGTAAAAGCAAACTTAGAAGTGAGGGAGACCGGTTTTAAACCTTATGCAGCTCCGGCCTTATCTTCCGGGAGCTATCCTCTTATTGCCACTATGAGTGGAAAATGGCACTATAGTGCAACTTTTATGGGAGGAGTATTTATGGGAGCGAAAAATAGATTGCTTAAATCAGGAATCGAAATTGAAAGATTAGACTTTCCAGCCATTTTAGTAGAAAAAATTAATAGAAGTTATCAGGAATTGGACAATATTTTATAAATAATTACCGATAGAGGAAATTATTTTATGGAAATGATTTATTTGATTATACCGGGAAAAATATCGGATAGTTTTGCCGAAGTTGTCAAAATAGCCACTGAAAATTGTCAATTAACAATTATAAAAACTATTCAGGATTTTCCTGTTGATTTACGAAATAAGAAGATTATATTTGCTATTGAATTAGATGAATGCGGATTTAATATTCCTCTATTTGAAATGCTTCTAAAATTGAAGGAAAGAGGAGATGATTCTCTTTTAGGTTCAAGTGCTGTAATTATAATCCAAAGTTCGAGTGAATTATTTACCAAGAGCACCACTCAAAAGATAATTTTTTTAACCAACCAGATGGGATGCAGGTTCCCCGGTCATCCAGCTGTAGAAGCCACTTACAATTTTAATAATTTTCTTACCTGGCAAAAAACTTTTAAACTGCCACCTATAGAAATTTACAAAAAACAATCTAAAGAATTAGTAAAAAAATTAACAGAGGGGAATTTAAAATTAATTAACAGACCGAAGATACTTGTGTTGCATTCGAGTTTGTTTAAGACTTCTAATACTCTTATGCTTTGGAAAATGGTAAAAGAAAGCCTTGGCGGAGAAGATATAAGAGAACTCCACGTAGAAAATGGAACCGTGGTAGATTGCAGAGGATGTTCTTATAAAACCTGCATCCATTATAGTGAAGAAAAAAGCTGTTTTTATGGAGGGATTATGGTAAAAGAAATTTTCCCTGCGATAGAAGAGGCTGATTGTATAATCTGGTTGTGTCCTAATTATAATGATGCGATATCCGCAAAGCTTATGGCAGTTATAAATAGAATGACCGTTCTTTACAAGAGGGTGAAATTTGGAAATAAAACTATATTTTCCATTGTGGTTTCCGGAAATTCAGGGAGTGATTGTGTGGCCAAACAGTTAATAGGTGCTTTAAATATTAACAAAGGATTTAGATTGCCTCCTTATTTTGCTTTAACCGCTACCGCTAATGACCCCGGGTCTGTAAAGGGCATCCCGGGAATAGATAAAAGAGTAAAAAAATTTGCTGAAGATATAAGAAGAGAAATTAAAAAATAAATTATAGAGATTTAGTTTATATTATGATTATACAGAAGAAAGATATTAAAAATTTTACCTTAAATGAACTTCAAGAAGAGGTTAAAAATTTAGGGATTGAAAAATATAGGGCAACTCAATTATTTGATTTTATTTACAAAAAGGGCATAGAAGACTTCAGAGATATGCTGAGTCTTCCAACATCATTTATAGATTTACTTCAAAAAAACTTTTACATAAGCAAGATAGGGTTGGTAAATTTAGCTAAATCGAAAGACCAAACCGAAAAATATTTATTTAAGTTAGAAGATGGAAATTTAATAGAAAGCGTTCTTATATTTTCTGCTAAAAGAGTGACTGAATGTATATCTTCTCAAATTGGCTGCAAATATAACTGTTTGTTTTGTGAAAGCGGCAAAAAAGGTTTTACCAGAGACCTTACGGTTAGCGAGATTTTAAATCAAGTTTTATTTGTAAAGAAAAATATTGAATCTAATCTCAATAATATTGTATTTATGGGTATTGGTGAACCTTTAGATAATTATGATAATGTTGTAAAAGCCATTTGTATATTGAATTCTAAAGATGCTTTTAATATCGGAGCAAGAAAAATTACTATTTCTACCTGTGGGGTGATACCGGCTATAAAAAGGTTACAAGAGCGTAATTGGCAGATAGAGTTATCAATTTCCCTACATGCTCCGGAAAATAAACTAAGGTCTTATCTGATGCCGGTAAATAATATGTATCCCTTACCTGATCTGATAGAAACGTGCAAGGATTATGCGGAAAAAACTAAAAGGCAGATTACTTTTGAATACATTTTGATTAAAGGAGTGAATGATTCACTGATTTACGCAAATAAATTAGCTAAACTGATTGGTGGATTTAATTCAAAAGTAAATTTAATTACCTTTAACCCTGCGCCCGATTCCTTACTACAGGCACCCGGTATTTCTCAAGTCAAATCCTTTAAAAATAAGCTGGCAGCCAGGGGAATTCCAATTACTATAAGAATATCAAAAGGTGATAATATCTCTGCTGCCTGTGGACAGCTAAAGAGCCTGCACCTAAAATAAGTTACCAGGGCGTATGCAATACGCCCCTACTTCTTACAGCTACCCGATACTTGTTTTCGCAAGAATGACAAAGGTAGAGGCACGATGCATCGTGCCCATGATAATCAAAAGACAATAATATAAGGAGGGCACAATTCATTGTGCCCCTACAAATGGCTCCTGATTTCTTCTCTTTCCCTTTCCCCCTTTTATTTTCATTGCTAAATACTACATAACTATACTTATTCTTAACACTATATACTCAATACTATCTTATCTTTTATCTTTTATTTTCTTAGCCAGGTAACTAACTAACCAAATAACTAATTATTAACGAGATACGATTCACGAGATACGAGATACTTATCTACTATCTCGCTTTCACTTGCTGCCCACACCTAAACGCTATACGCTCTACGCTATTCTCCACGAGATACGAATTTTTCTTGACTTTATAAACGTATCTGATATACTTTTAACGAAGATAATGTTGGCTAACGGGCCCATAGCTCAGCTGGCAGAGCAACCGGCTCATAACCGGTCGGTCCCTGGTTCGAATCCAGGTGGGCCCACCAAAAATCGATAATTGTTAATTTTGTTAATAATGCAGGTAGTGTGGAATTTATGGAAAAGCATGAAATTATAAAAATACCAGAGAATTTTATCAAAACCTTACTTCTTCTATATAAGAAGTAAGGTTTTTTTATTTTAATGGCCTTTACAACTGTGAAGAGAGGAGGAATAAATCATTGATAGAAGAACAATATGATATCCTTATAGAATTACAAAAAATCGATATTGATATCGATAAGGAAGAAAAAAAGAAGAGAAGTTTGCCTTTAATGATAGAAGGGATTACCAAAGAAATTCAGGGGCTGAAAGGTAGTTTAAAAAATAAAAACGAAGATTATAAAAATTTACAGATTAAATTAAAAAGAAAAGAATTAGATTTAGCTGAAAAATCTAATAAAATTAATAAACATCAGGAAGATTTATACGGAGGAAAAATATCTGATATCAAGGAGCTTAAACAGATACAGAAGGTAATAGCCAATTATCAAGAAGAAAAAGATAGTATTGAAGAAGATGTTTTAGATTTAATGGAAGAGATGGAAGACCTTGATAAATCGATTGGTCATCTCGACGAAGATTTAAAAGTGAAAGAGGAAGAGTTTAAAAAACGCAAAGAAGAAGTGGATTTAGCAAGGTTAGCAATTGAAAAGAATATGAGTTCTTTAAATATCAAAAAGGAAGAGATATTAAGTAAAATAACCGATAACCGTCTTTTAAAAGAATATGAACTTTTAAGAAAAGAAAAAGGCGGAAAAGCCATTATGGAAGTTGATGGTTCTATATGTCCGGGTTGTTATCTTGACCTCCCCAGCGATGTTATTTATCAATTAAAAAAGAATCGAAAGATAATCATTTGTCCCAATTGCAGCCGAATTCTAATTTGGAAAGATTAACTCATTAATGTAAACTTTGGTAGGGCAGTTAGATTAAAAAGATTATGCTTACATCTTTTCTCTACTTTCCCTTAATTTCTTTTCTTTCTCTTTCTTAACGCGATACGCAATACGCAATACGCAATACGCAATACGAGTTTTATAGTTGATTGACTTTATTGTACTAAAATGGTATTTTAAAATTGAAAAAAAAGAATATTTGATAAGTAGATCAGGTAATCGCGGAAGAAATAACATTTCTTCCGAGGAAAGTCCGAGCTCCACAGGGCAGAGTGCTGGGTAACCCCCAGTGAGGGTAACCTTAAGGAAAGTGCTACAGAAAATACACAGCCGAGCACCCAATTTGAGTACTCGGTAAAGGTGAAAAGGCAGGGTAAGAGCCTACCAGTTGTTAGGTGACTAACAAGCTTAGTAAACCCCACTCGGAGCAAGACCAAATAGGAAGAGCTGTGGTGGCCCGCTGAATCTTCGGGTAGGTCGCTAGAGGTGTAAGGTAACTTACATCCCAGATAGATGATTACCACCCTTATTATTAATTCGTTAGTTAGTTACTTAGTTAGCTGGTTAATTAATTGGTTAATAAATTATTTGTATTAAACTAGTTAACCAGGTAACCAACTAACTAATTTGCATTTTGTTTTTTTAAGCTAACAACTAATTTAATAAGGGGACAGAACTCGGCTTATACGATCTACTTATCAGAATAAATAGATATAAAGACATACGGTAAAATATTTTATTGTATGTCTTTTTTTGTTCTATTTTCACCAAGATATTTCTCGTGAAAAATAACTTAATCACTGAAAACGGGTCGGATAAATCCGACCACTACTTTAGGCACGATATTTCGCATACCTACTCCTGAATTCTGATTTTCTTAACGCGATACGCGATACGAATTACTCTTCACTATCGACTAATTTATATCTTTAAGTCTTCTGCTCTTCTATTTTCTTTAAAAACACAGCGAAAAATAGCGTATCTATTATAGAAAAGACGCTAAATGTGTGGTTTTCCTAATTATTTTAAAAAAAATCAAATTATTTTCAAAAAAAAAGAGGGTTTTTCAAAAAGATGTAGTATTTTATATATAGTGGAGCAAAGTGGAGCAAAGTGGAGGATATAATATAAAGGAGATTTTATGTTTTTAGGACAGTATGAGCACTCTATCGATGAAAAGGGAAGATTGATTATCCCGGCAAAATACCGGGAATCTTTAGGTGATAATTTTATTATCACTTTCGGTCTTGATACTTGCCTTTTTGCATATCCTCTGGAAGAATGGAAAAATTTATCTGAAAAAATGAAGCTGCTCCCCTTGGGACAGAGAGATGCCCGAGCATTTAAGAGGATACTATTTTCCCGGGCTACCGATTGCACTATGGACTATCAAGGCAGAGTTATTATTATGAAATATTTGAGAGATTACGCTCAGATCAATAAAGAAATTATGGTTATTGGGGTTTTAGATAGGATAGAGATCTGGAGCAAAGAAGTATGGCAAAAATACTTTAAAGAAGTTGAAAGTTCATACGAAGATATTGCCGAAAGAATATACGAACAAGAAGGGTAATCTATGGCAAATTCCTTTCACATTCCTGTGTTAACAAAAGAGATCTTAAATTATCTAAACTTAAAGAAAGGAGGTGTTTATATCGATTGCACTTTAGGAGGTGGAGGGCACTCCAAAGCAATTTTGGAGAACATTTATCCCCATGGTTTGTTGATTGGCATCGACCAGGATATAGAGGCAATTGAAATAGCAAAAGAAGAACTAAAAAGTTATATAGATAAAGTAAAATTAGCTAAAGGTAATTTTAAAAATTTAGAAGGAATTCTATCAAATTTAAAGATTGAAACAGTTTCGGGGATAGTCTTTGATTTAGGAGTGTCCTTCCACCAACTTAAAGAGAAAGAACGAGGATTTAGTTTTAAAGAAGACAGCCATTTAGATATGCGGATGGACCTAACCCAAAAATTTAACGCCGATATTTTAATTAATAGTTATTCGGAAAAAGATTTAGCTGAAATATTTGAAAAATACGGAGAAGAACGGTTTTCCAGGAGAATTGCCCGCTTAATTGTAACAGAACGAAAAAAGAAAGCCATTACTACCACCAAACAGTTAGCTGATTTAATAATAAAAACTCTTCCCAGAACTAAAAAAAGGCACACCTGGAGAATTCATCCTGCAACCAGGGTTTTTCAGGCTATCAGGATTGAAGTAAACCAGGAGCTTAAGGCCTTGGAAATCGGGTTGAATCAGGCAATTAGAGTTTTAGAGGATAAGGGAAGGATATGTGTTATTTCCTATCATTCATTAGAGGATAGGATAGTTAAACACCTATTTAAGGAAGCAGAAAAAGAAAGAAAAGAACAAAAGAATTACGGATTGAAAATTATAACCAAAAAACCAATTAGACCTTCTTCGGAGGAAGTAAGGGATAATCCTAAAGCAAGAAGCGCTAAATTGAGAGTGGCAGAGAAGATAATAAAATTAAAGAGGTGATAAAATATGAGAGGGAGCAGTGCTATAGCTACCGGTAATTACGAAAATAAGAATGCCTTAATTGTTTTTGGGTCATTTTTAATTTTCGTAATTCTTGTCACTTCTATATTAATTTTTTATATTTCTAACAACATTATATTAACTGGATTGGGATACAAATTAATAAAGTTAGAAAATGAAAAAATAGCCTTGGGGGAAGAAAATAAAAAACTTGAACTTACCGCAGAGACTCTTTCTGCTTTAGATAGAATTGAAAAAATTGCTTGTAATCATTTAGGAATGATTAGACCAAAAGAAGTTAAATTTATTGCTTTAAATCCCGCTCCTGAGATTAATTCCGGAAATGATATCGGAGCAATCAGTAACAATTATGAAAAGGAAAAGAATTTTTGGGCTAGTTTTGACCTAAAGAATATAAATGACTTGATTTTAGGGTCACTAAAATAATATACTTGTAGCAGTATAGGTTAAAGAGGGCGGAAATAATTGTTGCTTTCCAAAGAGAAAAAAGAACGTATTATTTTTTTACTTATAGTATTTATAATTCTTTATTTTTCATTAATTTATAGATTGTATAACATACAGATCATTCAAAGTAATAGATTTAAAGAAATCGCCCAACAAGAACACCTCACTTCTTTTTCTATTGAAGGAGAACGAGGTAACATTTATGATAGAAATTATAAAAAATTAGCCGTGAATGTTAATGTCCAATCTTTATTTGCCATTCCCCCTAAAGTTGAAAATCCTCAAGAAACTGCCCAAAAAATATCTTCAATCTTGAATTTAAAAACAAAAGATGTACTGGAAAAATTAAATCAGAAAAAATCTTTTGTGTGGATAAAGAGGAAGTTAAAAGAAACAGAAGTGGCAGAGATTAAAAAACTAAACTTAGAGGGATTTGATTTTTTAGATGAGGGCAAAAGATATTACCCCAAGAATTATTTGGCTTCTAATTTAATGGGATTTGTGGGAATAGACAATCAAGGACTGGAAGGTTTGGAATCATTTTTTGATAAAGAACTAAAAGGTTTGCCTGGTTTAGTAATTTTAGAAAGAGATGCTATAGGAGGCAAGGTACCTTTAAGTATTAAAGAACCAACTGGTCACAAAGATGGGCATTCAATTGTATTGACTATTGATGAAGTTATCCAATATATCACTGAAGAAGCTTTGGATAAAGCTTTTCAAAAATCTAAGGCTAAAACAGGAATTGCTATTGTAGCAGAACCTAAAACCGGGGAAATTTTAGCAATGGCAGTAAAACCTTCCTATAACCCCAATTATTTTAATCAACACCCCCGTGATATTTGGAGGAATAGAGCAGTAACTGATGCCTATGAGCCGGGATCGACCTTTAAAATTATTACCATAGCTACCGCCCTGGAAGAAAAAGTAGCCAATTTAAATGACCAATTTTATTGTAAGGGGTGGATAAAATACAATGGGACTATTTTTCACGATATACATCAACATGGTTCTCAAGATCTTACCGATATAGTGAAAAATTCCTGTAATATAGGAGTAATTCAAACCGGGACGAGATTAGATGAAAAGGTTTTTGAAAAATCGATTAGAAGGTTCGGGTTTGGGACATTGACTGAAATAAATTTACCCGGTGAAACAAATGGCCTGGTAAGAAGCACAAAGGATTGGTCAAAAATTTCCCTGGCTTCTTTATCTATAGGTCAAGAAATTTCTGTAACTCCCGTTCAGCTGATAATGGCTGTATCGGCAATAGCTAATCGGGGGACTTTGATGAAACCGATGATAGTGAAGGAAATAATAGATTCTGCGCAAAATAAAATTAAAATATTTAAACCAAAACCGGTAAGACAGGTTGTATCGGTTGATACTGCCTTAACTATGAGCAAAATATTGGAACAAGTGGTGAACGACGGAACTGGTACAAGAGCTAAGCTTGCAGGGTATCAAGCCGCAGGAAAAACCGGGACTGCTCAAAAATTTGATTTTTCTACCGGTAAATATTCCGAAGATAAGTATAGTTCATTTTTTGTGGGATATGTTCCTGCAGAGAACCCTAAAATATCTATCCTGGTTTTGTTGGATGAACCTAAGGGGAGTTATTACGGTGGGACAGTGGCTGCTCCGGTTTTCCAGGAGATTGCTTCCAAGGTTCTTCCTTACTTGTCGGTACCGACGAAATAAGTATCGCGTATCGCTAAGAATTAGTTAACTGGTTAGTTGGTTACTAGGTTAACTGGTTAAGAAAAGGGAAGATAGAGGCCAAAAGACAAGATAGTACCGAGTATATAGCAAAATACAGTAATAAGTGATGAGTAATAAGTGATAGGTTTCAGGTTACAAGTTTATAAGATAGAAGTCAGAAGCCAGTATCCAGAAGCCAGAATAAGATAGTCTCAAGTATAGTCATATTGTATATGGTAAAAAAAATAATAGAGAGAAAAAGTAGGGGTGTATTGCATACGCCCTCAATGATTAATATAAAATCGTAGGACAGGCGTCCCGCCTGTCTATGAATTACAAAAGAAGGGCACAATTCATTGTGCCCCTACACCTGAATCCTGATTTCTTTAACACAATACGCAATACGAAATTGAATTGAATCACGATAGGCAATACGATATACTATATACGAGATTTAACTGGAGGACAGGCGTCTTATCTTTCATGCTATACGCTAAATGCTGTACGCTATACACTATTTATAATTTCGAGGTATTTTTTATGAAGTTAAGTGAATTAATAACAAATTTAGACGCTAAAGTAATTATTGGTGATTTAAATTTAAATATCAAAGGAATTTATCACGACTCTCGGGAAATAAAGAGAGATTTTTTATTTATATGTATAAAAGGTTTTAACTTTGATGGACATGATTTTATCGATGAAGCCATTAACAGGGGAGCTGTTGCACTAATAGTAGAAAAAGAAATTCTTCCCAGGCCGGGCATTACTATAATAAGGGTAGATGATAGCCGTAAAGCCCTGGCAATTTTAGCCAATCAATTTTATGGTTTCCCTTCGCAAAAATTAAAATTAATTGGAGTAACCGGAACAAACGGTAAAACTACCATCACTTATATGCTAAGAGCTATTTTTCAGGAAGCAGGTTTTAAAACCGGACTTATGGGCACTGCACAAAACATAATCGGTGATAACATTAACTCTTCTCAAATGACTACCATGGAATCGGTAGATTTACAAAAAACCCTCAAGGAAATGGTTAAGCAAAAGAATGATTATGCCGTGATGGAAGTATCTTCCCATGCCTTACAATTATCCCGTATAGAAGGATGTGATTTTGATGCAGCCATCTTTACTAATATCAGCAAGGAACATTTCGAAATCCATAAAAACTTTTCTAATTATTTGAAGGCCAAGAAAAAATTGTTTTTAAGCTTAAATAGAAGCAAGAAAGAGGCTTCTAAAAAGTTTGCAATAATTAATATTGACGAAGAGCACAGTAAAGATTTTATAGATTGTAATAAGGTTAATTTAATTACTTACGGAATAGAAAAACAAGCTGAGATTAGAGCCAGGAATATAAAAATAGAGCTCAAAAGTTCGTCATTTATGGTGGAAACACCTGTTGGGAACACTGAAATATTTTTAAATTTTAGTGGAAGATACAATATATATAATGCTTTGGCAGCTACAGCAACAGCTATTACTCAGGGTATTCCCCTTGATACAATTTCTCGGGCTTTTAGTAAATTTTATGGAGCTCCGGGGAGATATAAATTGCTTGAATATGGCCAGAATTATACTATTGTTATAGATTTTGCCCATAATTATCACGGGTTAGGGAATATATTGCAGAATTTACGAAATTTTGCTCTCCATAATATAATTACCGTATTTGGACATGGTGGAGAGAAATATAATAAGGTAAGGGCTACCATGGGGGAAGTTATAGGAAAATATAGTGATTATGTAGTAATAACTGCGGATAATCCTAAAAGTGAAGACCCTCTGAAAATTGCTCAGGAGATTGAAAGAGGGGTTAGAAAAACAGATAAAGATTATATTATAATTACTGATCGGGTAGAGGCTATTAAACATGCTTTGGAAAAGGCCGAAGAAGGGGATATAGTCTTAATAGCCGGAAAAGGGCCTGAAAAGGAACAGATTTATCATAACAGAGCTATCCATCATAATGATGAAGAAGTGGTGAAAAATATTTTAACAGGGAGATAGAGGATTGGAAAACTGTAAAATCAGGGAATTGATAGAAGCTGTCTCGGGAAAGATAATTCAGGGAGACCAGAATTGCTTAATAAAAAGGATTTCCATAGATAGCCGAACTTTAATTCCCGGTGATTTATTTTTTGCTATAATTGGGCCCAGTTTCAATGGACATGATTTTATTATTGAAGCTTTTAATAAGGGAGCGATAGGGGCAGTAGCCTGTAAGAGTGTGAGCAGCTTGTTGCAGAATGAAGAAATAGATAAAAATAAAATTATCATAGAAGTAAAAGATACTCTTTCTGCCCTGCAGGATTGGTCCAGACATTATAAGGAGAAATTTAAAACTTTTAATATCTGTGTAACCGGCAGTAATGGAAAGACCACGACCAAAGAAATTATCGCTCATATCCTATCTCAGGAATTCCCTCTTTTAAAAACCTCTGGAAATTATAATAATGAAATCGGAATCCCTCTTACCCTGCTACAGCTTGATAAATCACATAAGCTATTGGTGGCAGAGATGGGGATGAGAGGTTTGGGCGAAATAAAAACTCTTACCGATTTTATTCCTCCTGATTTGGCAGTGATTACTAATATCGGCGAAGCGCATATCGGTTTATTAGGTTCAAAGGATAATATTTTTAAGGCTAAATCGGAATTATTACAATCGTTGGATAAAGACGGCATAGCTATTCTAAACAGAGATGACCCTTATTTTTTTAGGATGTCGAAAATTGTTAAAGACAAGAAAGTATACACCTTTGGCATTGAGAATAAGAGTGATATTATGGCTGGTAATATCAGAATGGTCAGTGATAAAGGAATGAGATTTACCCTAAAAATGCAAAATGGCAAAAGTAGAGAAATATATTTTCCCTTATTGGGAAGGCATAATATTTATAATGCCCTTACTGCTTCTGCGGCTGCTTTTGCCTTGGGAATAGAATTGGATTTAATTGAAAGAGGATTATCTTCTTTTAAACCGTTAGATCTGCATATGCAATTGAGCAACTTTTATAATGGTATTAAAATATTAAATGATTCCTATAATGCGAGTCCCTTATCAGTAAAAAGTGCTTTAGAAACTTTAGCAGAAGTCGGGCAAAAAAATAGAAAGATAGCCATCTTGGGAGATATGCTGGAATTAGGAGAAAAGGCTGACTTTTACCACCGGGAGATAGGAAAAGAAGCAGTAAAATTATCTGTTGATATACTGATAACTGTAGGCCCGGGAGGAAAGATAATTGCTCAGTCTTCCAAAGAAGAGGGGATGGCAGAAGAAAGAGTTTTTTCTTTTGAGAAAAACGAGAAGATAAATTTAGCTAAACAGCTGTTAAGTCTGACCAAACCCGGAGATTTTATCTTATTAAAAGGTTCTCGAGAAATGAAAATGGAAGAGATTTTAGAATTTTTACAAAAAAAGTATAAAAAAAATAATCCTACCTAAGGAGGAGATAATGACCTATTGGCCCTTAACTTTATTAGTTTCTTTTATAATCCCGGTAATTGCTCTGCCGTTTTTTATAAAATATTTAAAAAAACATAATGTGGGGCAGAAAATTCGTCAGGAAGGGCCGGATCTTCATCAACATAAAATGGGAACACCTACCATGGGAGGGGTAATAATTATTCTTACTTTGATAATAGTAGTTTTACTCTTTGTTTCTTACAATAAATATGTTTTATGGTCGTTAGTTGCCATTGTCGGTTTTGGCATTATCGGCTTAATTGACGATTTAATTAAATATCTTAAGAAGCGGTCATTAGGTCTTCTTACTATGCAGAAGCTGTTCCTTCAAATTGCCTTTGCTTTAATAGTTGCCTATTGTGTCCAACAAAACACTGATTTAGGTACAGAAATTTATCTTCCTTTTTTAAAAAATAGTATGGATTTAGGAATTATGTTTGTGCCTTTTGTGGTCTTGGTAATGGTTAGTTCGGTCAATGCGGTAAATTTAACCGACGGCTTGGATGGGCTGGCAGCCGGGCTAATAATTATTGCCATGCTAAGTTTTGCTTTAATTGCCTATATGCAAAATATATTGTCTATGAGCCTATTTTCCCTAATAGTTGCCTTAACCTCTTTCGGTTTTTTAATCTATAATTTTTTTCCGGCCAAGATATTTTTAGGAGATGTAGGTTCTTTAGCCTTAGGCGGAGCGCTTGCTTCGGTAGCAATTTTTACCAGAACAGAGTTGTTTCTACTGATAATAGGCGGGGTATTTATGATTGAGACCTTATCAGTAATACTTCAGGTTGCTTCGGTAAAATTAAGGGGTAAAATAATTTTTAAGATGAGCCCCATTCACCACCATTTTGAGCTTTGTGGTTGGAAAGAACCTAAAATTATTATCAGATTTTGGATTACTGGAGTGATATTGGCTCTTATCGGAATAGCCAGTATTTAGTATATCGTTAGCTAGTTAGTTGGTTACTTGGTTAATTAGTTGAAGATTTCGTTTTGAACTAGTTAACCAACTAACTACACAATAGGGGTTATATTTAGATGTTAATAGAAAAAAGATCTCCTGATTTATGGCTTTTTATAACGGTAATTATTCTAATGGCTATCGGTATATGTATGGTTTTTAGTTCAAGTTACATTATGGCTTATAAATGGTATGGAGATAGTTATTATTTTTTAAAAAGACAATTAATTTATGCTATAATAGCCCTGGTAGTATTTTTTTTCGCTATATATATCGATTATCATTATTATAAAAAATTTACTCTGCCTATCCTAATTTTATCCATTGCATTACTATCGATGGTATATATTCCCGGTACCGGGAGATCTGCCGGTGGGGCAAGTAGATGGGTTAAGATAGGAATTTTTTCTTTTCAACCTTCCGAAATTGCTAAATTTGCTTTAATCCTCTATATGGCAGAGTCTTTAACCAGAAAACAAGTAAAAGATATAAAAACCTTTATTAGAGGGGTATTGCCTCCTCTAATTATTATGTTAGTAATGTTTTTATTAATCTTGAATGAACCAGATTTTAGTACTTCCTTAATTATTTTGGGCATTTCTTTTATTATGTTATTTATTGGGGGAACCAGGGTAATTCAGCTTTATGCACTAATAGTAGCAGCAATTCCCTTGGGAATTTTAATATTATCAAGAGAAGAATATAGAAGAGTGAGATTGCTCTCCTTTTTAGACCCCTGGAAAGACCCTTTGGATAGCGGGTTTCATATAATTCAATCTCTGTTAGCCTTAGGGAGCGGTGGGATTTTTGGAATCGGATTGGCAGAAAGCAAACAAAAATATTTCTATCTTCCCGACCAACATACCGACTTTATCTTCTCAATAATTGGTGAGGAATTAGGGTTTATAGGTACTGTAATAATAATTATTCTCTTTACAATATTGTTGTGGCGTGGATTCAGGATAGCCTTAGATTCTTCTGACCAATTTGGGACTTTACTGGCTGCGGGGATTACCTCAATGATAGTTTTTCAGAGCATTATAAATATTGGAGTAGTAACCAAGATGATTCCCACTACCGGAATTACCTTACCCTTTATCAGCTATGGAGGTTCATCTCTAATTGTAAATATGTTTTGCGCGGGAATTTTACTAAATATTTCCCGGTATAAAGCAAAAGAATAGGGAGCATAACTGATGGCACTAAAGGTAATAATTTCGGGTGGTGGAACAGGGGGGCATATATATCCTGGAATTAGCTTAGCTTACGAGATAAAAGGCAGAGATATAAATAATGATATTTTGTTTTTGGGAACTGAAAGGGGACTGGAATCAAAACTTATTCCTCGGGAAGGTTTTAAAATTATAAAAATTAATGCCCAGGGCATCCAACGGAAAATATGTTTTGAAAATTTAACGGCTATCGTCATTTTTTTAATTTCTTTATTTCAGTCATATAAAATTATAAAGAAGTATAAACCGGATATAGTTATTGGAACAGGCGGCTATGTTAGCGGTTCGGTTGTTTTAATGGCTGCAATATTAGGTATTCCGACTTTTGTCCATGAGCAGAATGTAATCCCTGGGATAACTAATAAATTTTTATCTCGTATTACCAGAGCAACATTTTTAAGCTTTAATCAGTCAAAAGAATATTTTAGTAATAAAGCAAAATTGATTTTTACTGGCAATCCTCTACGTTTTAAAATTATTAAACAGAGCACAGACAGAGAGTATAAAAAATATAACCTTGATTCTTCAAAAAAAACCATATTGGTATTGGGAGGTAGCAAAGGAGCAGCTGCAATTAATAGAGCTGTTCTGGGAGGTATCGATTTAATAAAAGAGATTATAAAAAACGACTGGCAAGTTTTACTGGTTAGTGGGCAAGATGATTATGATAATATTATGGAAATTGTGGGAGAAGACCATAAAATATTTTCGGTAGAACCATATCTGCATGATATTGAAAAAGCCTATTCTCTGGCTGATTTAGTAATCTGCCGGACGGGAGCTACCACTTTAGCTGAGATTGGGGCCTATGGTTTACCGGCAATTTTAATACCTTACCCTTATGCTACCCATAATCATCAGGAAGTAAACGCCAGAATTTTTGCAAGAGAAGGGGCTGCAATATTAATTATAGAAAAGGATTTATCCTATAAGAAGTTGGCCCAGGTTTTGCTCGATATATTAAAAGATAAAAATCGATTAGAAATAATGGCTAAAAAAAGCAGCGAATTAAGTAAGGTGAATTCAGCTAAGAAGATAGTAGACTATATTTCTGACTACATTAAAAAAACTTAAAAAACATAAGAAGTATTTTACCAATAAAGCAGGAAATTTAATAATTTTGTTGAAATTATAAAATAGTATATAGTATCGCATATATCGTGAAGAAAATAGAAGTTAGTAGTCAGAATCCAGAAGCCAGAATAGAAAATAGGGGATAGAATATAGTAATAAGTAATGCGTAGGGGTTCGATAAATCGAACCCGCCAAATGAAATTAGCTAAATAACTCGGGGCGGATGAATCCGCCCCCTACAAAATAAAATCATAAATTTTTGAGTGTAGATATCTCTCCTGTTGTACTTTACGCTAAACGCTGTACACTATACACTAGAGAGGTTTTGCATTTTTCGTTTTGAGTTTTTAATTTTAATTAAATATTCGTTTGATTTATAAAATACGTATAAATAAATAAACATAGAAATTTTCCCAAATAAGTCTGAACGCGATACGCGATACGAAATACGACATACGAATAGGAGTGGAATTATATTTAATGAATGAAAAAAAACTACATATACATTTTATTGGAATTGGTGGATCGGGAATGAGCGGTTTAGCCTCAATTCTTCTTGATTCAGGTCATAAGATCAGTGGTTCTGATATTGTAACTTCAAAGATAACTAAAAGATTGGCTGATAAAGGTGCAACTATTTTTAAAGGTCATAATGAAAATAATGTAGAAGAGGCTGATTTGGTAGTAATTTCATCCGCAATCCCCGAATTTAATCCAGAAATAAGGGGTGCCAGGGATAGAAAGATTACCATAATTAAAAGGGCTGAAATGCTGGCAAAGCTTATGGATAGTAAATATGGAATAGCTGTTGCCGGTACACACGGTAAAAGCACCACTGCTTCTATGATAAGTCTATTATTAGAAAAAAGCGGTTTCGATCCTACTGTAGTAGTGGGAGGAGAGCTAAATAATTTTAAGAATAATGCTAAATTGGGGAAAGGAAATCATATAGTTGTAGAAGCCGATGAAAGTGATGGTTCGTTTTTGGAATTGAATCCATACATGGCTATAGTTACCAATATAGAAGATGACCATTTAGATCATTACGAAAATATGGAAAATATTCTAGGAGATTTTAAGAAATTTATTGATAAAGTTCCTAATAGTGGGCGAGTTATCTTGTGCAAGGATTGCGATAATATAAAGGGACTGGTAAAACAATGTGGGAGAAGTCATATTTCTTATGGAATATTTGGTGAAGCGGATCTTATGGCTAAAGATATAGAATTAGATAAGTTAAATTCTAAATCAAAGATATACTGGCAGGGCGAAAAAATAGGTGAACTTTATTTAAAGGTTGCCGGATATCACAATATTTTAAATGCTTTAGCGGCAATTGCTGTTGCCCTGGAACTGGGAATAAGTTTTATAGAAATTGCTAAAATATTAGAAACCTTTCAAGGGGTACATAGAAGAATGGAAATTATCGCTAATTTGGACGACAAAATATTAATACTTGATGATTATGCTCATCATCCTACTGAGATTAAAGCAACTTTGAGCGCCATAAGAAGCAGCTGGCAAGATAGAAGAATAATTGCCGTATTTCAACCCCATCGCTATAGCAGAACTAAACTTTTAGCAGAAAAGTTCGGTAGGGCATTTTTTGACGCCGATTGTGTAATTATCAATGATATTTATTCAGCTAATGAATCACCGATATCCGGAATTAGCGGAGAAACTATATTTAAAGAAGTTAAAAAATCCAAGCATAAAGAGATATTATATTTGCCCTCTAAAGAAAATATTTTAAGTTATTTATCTGAAATTGCTCGACCCGGAGATATAATAATAACCATGGGGGCGGGAGATATTTGGACTGTAGGCCAGGAATTAGCTAAACAATTGAAGAAAACAAAGGGATTTTGATTTTTTTGAAAATGAACATAAATATAGATATTATAAAAAATGAGTGTAAAAAACAAGGAATTGACAATATAATTAAATACAATGAGCCATTGAAGAATCATACTTCATTAAGAATTGGCGGACCTGCTGATGTTTTTTGCAACCTTGGAAATGTCGAAGATTTAAAAAAAGTCGTTTCTATTTCCAAAGAATATAATATACCTTTTTGGGTTATGGGAAACGGAACAAACTTATTGATTTTGGATAACGGGATAAGAGGTTTGGTAATCAACCTAAATAAAGATTTTAAAAAAATAGAATTTTCTGATAAAATTGTAAAAGTAGGTGCAGGAGTTTCATTAGTCTATCTGAGTAAGATGGCTTTGAATAGAGAATTGAGCGGGTTAGAATTTGCCTGTGCTATTCCCGGGGCCTTGGGCGGAGCAATAATTAATAATGCCAGTTTTAAAGGAAATTGCATGGCAGATGTAATACAAGATGTAACTTTTTTAACCTGGGAAAATAAGATAGAAATAACATCCAAATCTAATTTAAATTTTAATTATCGTGAATGTAATTTAAAAGGCAAGCCAGTGATAATTTTAGAAGCAACCCTGCTGTTAGAAAAAGGGAATAAAGAAGAAATTGAATCTAAAATAAAACAAAATATTGAAATCAGAAAAACCGGGCAGCCCTTGGATAAATTCAGCGCGGGCAGCATATTTAAAAATCCACCCGGTTATTATGCCGGAGAATTGATCGAAAAGGTTGGAGCGAAGGGTTTATCTCGGGGCAAAGCAGAGGTTTCTACCAGGCACGCTAATTTTATAATAAATAATGGCGATGCATCAGCCGGAGATATTTTATATTTAATTGAAGAGATTGAGGAAAGAGTAAAGAAAAATTTTGGAATAAAATTAGAGCGCGAAATAGAAATTTTAGGAGAACCCTAAAATTAGTATCGCGTATCGCGCGAAGAAAATTGAAGTCAGTAGTCAGAATCCAGAAGCCAGAATATTACAAGTGGATACTGTTTAGCTTGTAGCGTAGAGTGAGAAAAGAAGAAGAAAGGATCCAAAAGCCAGAAGAAATTTGTATATCTTATATGGAATAAAACGGAGACCGGGCAGATGAAAATAATTGACGAGAATGAAGAATGGATGGAAGAAGAAGAGAAGGGATTCGAGGAAGAGGAGGAGGAAGAAGAAGAAAAACATCAGCCTTTAGCAGTAAGGCTAATCAAAATATTAATTTTTTATTTGGCTATAGGTTTTTTAGGCTGGAATTTTTTTGCTTTTATATTCAATTCAAACTTTTGCAACATCGAAGAGGTCATTATTAGGGGGAATGATTGTTTAAGTGAGGATGAAATATTTTATAAGTCCGGGATACAATTAGGCGAAAATATCTTTAAGTTAGATCTGAAAAAATCTATAGATTTTTTAATTCAGGAACCCCGGATAAAAGAGGTAGAAATAAAACGGGTAATACCTAATAAAATAATTGTTTCCTTAACAGAAAGAAAAGCAGCGGCAATTGTCCATATCGGAGAAGAATATTTTTTCTCCACTAAAGAGGGAATGGTTTTATCTAAAATTGATAGAACGGAGGAAGGATTCGCCCTGCCCCTACTATCAGGATTAGAGATTGATGAAATAAAAATAGGAGAAATTATAGATAAACCTGAATTCAGGACAGCATTAGAGAGCATTAATTTAGCAGAAGTGATATTGCCCAGGAGATTTTGCCGGGTAGAAATATTATCCCCGGACGATTTTATGATTTGCAATAAGGATGATACCTTAAAAGTTAGAGCGAATAAGCCAGAGGTGATTATTAACAAAGAAAATTTGTTAAGAGAAGCCCTGGAAAAAATTGAAAGGGAAAAATTATTAGTAGAATATATAGATATTCGCTTTAAAGATAGTTTAGTAATAAAATTAAAAAAATGATGTTTATAAAATAAAAGACATCAGTCTGTTTACTTTAATTTCTCAGTAGTGTATGATATTTTTAAGTATGCGGGAGGTTATGAATATGGGAATGGATGAAATTATAGTTGGTCTGGATATAGGTTCCGGAAAAGTGTGTACAGTTGTAGGTGAATTAGGTGAGGATGACCAGATAGAAATTATTGGTATAGGGACAGCCCCCTCCCTGGGAATAAGAAAAGGAATAATTATAGATTTAGATCAAGCTATTCAGTCAGTAAAAGAATCTATTGAAAGCGCTGAACGTATGGCAGGAACTCGCATTAATTCTGCTTTTGTTTCTATCGCAGGAAGTCATATAACCTCTGTAAATAGCAAAGGAGTTATTGCTATTTCCGGAGAATCCCCGGAAATTACAGAAAACGACATTGAAAAGGTTATAGAAGCTGCTAAAGCTGGAATAATATCTTCTGATAAAGAATTAATTCATACCTTAAGCCGCGAATTTATAGTTGATGGCCAGAGTGGAATATCGGATCCCCTGGGAATGTCGGGAGCAAGATTGGAGTCTAAAGTCCACATTGTAACCGGCTCAATTACCGCTGTGCAAAATTTAATTAAATGTGTAGAAGGAGCGGGGTTGGACATTGAGGAAATAATTTTTGGAACCTTGGCTTCCAGTAATGCAGTTTTAAGTAATGCTGAGAAAGATTTAGGAGTTTTATTAATTGATATTGGTGCCGGGACTACTGAAATAGCAATTTTTGTTGAAGGCGGATTGGCTTATTCCGCAGTTCTACCGGTAGGAGGTATTCAGATAACCAATGATTTAGCCGTTGGTTTAAGAACTTCTATAGAAGAAGCTGAAAAGATAAAAATTAACTATGGAAGTGCAGTTGAAAATAGTGTTTCTCCTGAAAAATTAGTAGAGATTTCCAGTATAAACGGAAAAGATAAGAATAATATTTCCCAAAAGTACCTGGTAGAAATAATTGAGCCCCGGGTAAGTGAGATATTTAGTTTGGTAGGAAATGAAGTTAGAAAATCCGGGTGTTATAATATGATTCCCGGAGGAATAGTTATAACCGGAGGAAGTTCTTTGCTGCCCGGTATCTTGGAGGTTGCAGAACAGGTCTTAAATTTACCCTCTCGATTAGGGAGACCCCATTATGAAGGGGAGTTAGCAGACATGATAAATGTCCCATCCTATTCTGAAGCAATTGGATTGTTAAGTTTTGCTACCGAAAAATATTCTATCGGAAGATCATTCCCATCGACTAAAAGAAAAACAGGAGGAAAAAATATTTTTACTAAAATCACCAGCTGGTTGAAAGATTTTTTTTAATTTTTTTTATTGCCTTTAAATGGGCAAAAATTCCATTATTTGCGGGGAGGTTATAAATTGCTTAACCTTAATAATAAAGTAGGAGAATTCATCGAGATAAAAGTACTCGGTATAGGAGGCGGCGGCGGGAATGCTGTTAATAGGATGATTGATGCGAAATTACAAGGGGTTAATTATATTTCCGCTAATACCGATGCTCAAGTGTTAGCCTTTTCTAATGCGGAACAAAAAATTCAAATTGGCAGCAGGATAACCAAGGGTTTAGGTAGTGGATCGGATCCTGAAATTGGCCGTAAAGCGGCGGAAGAGGACAAAGACAGGATTGCTAAAGCTTTAAAAGGAGCAGATATGGTATTCATCACCGCTGGAATGGGAGGCGGAACAGGAACCGGTGGTGGACCTATCGTTGCTCGGATATCTAAAGACTTAGGTGCCCTAACGGTGGGAGTAGTAACTAAGCCTTTTTCTTTTGAAGGTCATAAAAGAATGAGGCAGGCTGAGGAAGGAATAAAATTATTAAAAGAATGTGTAGATACTTTAATTGTAATACCTAACGATAGATTGCTTCAGATTGTTGAGGAAAATACTTCTATATTGGATGCTTTCAAAATTGCTGATGAGGTTCTGCTGCATGGTATTCAGGGAATTACCGAAATTGTAGTCGAGCCGGGTTTAATAAATGTAGATTTTGCGGATGTAAAAATGATTATAGAAAATGCCGGTACAGCTATAATGGGATTAGGAAGAGCAAGTGGTGAAAACCGAGCTGTAGAAGCAGCTCAAAGAGCTATAAACAGTCCAATTTTAGATACAAAAATCGATGGAGCTAAAGGGTTATTGTTTAATATCAGCGGGAGTTCAAGTTTAACTTTACATGAAGTTAATAGAGCTGCTGAAATAATTTCTAAGGCAGCTAATCCAGAAGCAAATATTATCTTTGGAGCGGTAATTAACAAAGGATTAAATGATGAAGTAAAGATAACTGTGATAGCTACAGGATTTGAAACCTTAGAGAAAATCACAGAAGAACCCAAGCTTGAGGAGATTGATTTAGATAAAGATAAGATAGGTTATAATGATTTAGATATACCTACTTTTTTAAGGGAGAAAAAGTAAGAAATAGCGTAGAGCAATTTAGTCGTTAGTGAATAGTGAATAGTCGTTAGTTTTAAAAACAAGTTTTCAGTTATCGGTTTTAATTTCCTGTAGGGGGCGGATTTATCCGCCCCGTCTTTTTTAGTAACTTTAAGAGGGGGCTTGATGAATCAAGCCCCTACTATTTTTCAAACCCGCAACTTGTAACCTGAAACTCATTACTCATCACTTATTACTGTATTTTATACGCTATATGCTCTACGCTATCCGCTAATAATATTCTGGCTCCTGCCCTCTATCTTCCCCTGTTTTCTTAACCAGATAACCAGGTAACTAACTAACCAACTAACTAATAAGCTAACCAAATTTAAGAAATACTATTTTTTTAATAATATTGCTAATTTTATGTTGACATTCCCCATATATGGTGTAATATTATAAATGTAATCCTATATTTAGGGGTGCAATATGAAATGCCCTTTTTGCGGTTATTACGATACCGGGGTAATTGAATCCAGGCACATAGAAAATGAATTAGTAGTTAGAAGAAGAAGAATTTGTAAAAAATGTAATAAAAGATTTACTACTTACGAAAGAATTGATTTAATTCCTCTGATGGTAATAAAAAAAGATGGTCGGAGGGAACCTTTTTCTCGGGAAAAGATTACCAACGGTATTATTAAGGCCTGTGAAAAAAGACCAATTAGTATAGAGACTATAAATATTTTAGTAAACAACATAGAAGAGACCATAAAAATTGAAGGAGTCGATGAAATTAAGAGTAGTCTAATTGGAGAATTGGTTATCTCCAGATTAGGAGATTTAGATGAAGTAGCTTACGTAAGATTTGCCTCGGTATACAGGCAATTTAAAGATCTAAGCAGCTTCGTAAAAGAAATAAGGAAGATTAGTAAATAAAATAGATTATTTAATTGTATAGGAATTCCCTTTTCCCGTAGGGGTTTTAATTAGTATCTCGTATCTCGTGAATCGTATATAGCAAAATACAGTAATAAGTGATGAGTAATGAGTGGTGAGGAAAGAGTTAGATAGTTAGTTGGTTACCTGGTTAGCTGGTTAAGATAATTAGCGGATAGCGTTTAGCGGATATGATATTAGTTATCCGGTTAATATTAATTAGCCAATTCACCTATTCACCGATTGGCCAACTAAAGATATAAGTTGCAAGATGTAAATTATCAGTTTTTATGAAGTAGAAGCGTATTGCATGCGCCCTCAATGATTAATATAAAACCGTAGGACAGGCGTTTCGCCTGTCTGTGAATTACAAAGAAGGGCACAATTCATTGTGCCCCTACACCTGATCCTAGTTTCTTTAACGCAATACGCAATACGATAAACTAACGACTAATTGTAACAACTATATTTTATAATGAGGTTTTAAAATGATACAGACCATTAAAAAAAGAGAAGGCCGATTAGTAGAATTTGATAAAAAGAAGATAACCGAAGCTATTTTCGCTGCTACGTTAGCCGCAGGAGAAAAAAATAAAACTATATCAGAAAAAGTGACCGAACAGGTAATTATAAAATTAGAAAAAAGATTTAAGGATATAGTTCCGCAAGTAGAAGAAGTGCAGGATATGGTAGAAGAGGTCTTAATTAGAGAAGGTCTGGTAAAGGTTGCAAAAGCCTATATTTTATATCGGGATAAAAGGAGTAGAATTAGAGAGAGTTTAAAAGTTAGAAAAAAGGTAGAAAACCATAAAAGCACAACTGATCTTTCTCTCTTGGTTTCCACTCCAACCTCCGAGAATATTTTCCCCTGGGATAGGCAAAAAATTATTCAAGCTTTGGTTAAAGAAGCGGAGCTGCCTTTAAATGTTTCTACCAAGATAGCCAAGGCAGTAGAAAAAAAGATAGTCGATTTAAGCTTGAGTGAGATTTCCACCTCCTTGATTAGGGAATTGGTTGACAATGAGCTGTTTACCAGAGGATATGAACATAAGTGGAGAAAGCAAAAGATTATCGGGATGCCTACCTTTGATTTAAAACAATTATTTTTGTCTAAGAGTAAAGAAAATAGTAATATTGGAACCAATAATCCGGAAGCTATAAATTTGACCATTGCCGAAAATACTATCAAACAATATATGCTGCAAGAAGTTTTTTCCAAAGAAGTAGCTGATGCCCATTTAAAAGGATGGATTCATATTCATGATTTGGGCTACCCGAGAATTTATTGTTCCGGTCATTCTCTCGAATTTTTAAAAAAATATGGTCTTGAATTGGAAAATTTAGATACCTCTTCCGCCCCGGCCAGGCATACCAGAACCTTAACCGGACATTTAAACACTTTTCTGGCTTCTATGCAGGCCTATTATGCAGGCGCATTAGGTATTGGTTATTTGAATATCATGTATGCTCCCTTTTTAGTAAATCTACCTTTTAAAGAGATAAAGCAAGAAGCTCAATATTTAATATTTAGCGGTTCGCAAAATGCCTTTTCAAGAGGAGGACAGAGTCTTTTCCTGGATTTCAATGTTCATCTTGGCATTCCGCACTATCTTAAAAATATACCGGCAATCGGACCGGGAGGGGAATATACCGGAAAAAATTACGGAGAATACGAAAAAGAATCACAATTATTTTTAAAGGCTTTGATGGAAGTTTGGAGAGAAGGGGATTACCACGGAAAAGTTTTTGCTTTTCCTAAAATGGATCTACATATTGATAGCAAATCTTTCGAGGACCCTGAGCAGGATAAGTTATTAAAATATGCTTGTGAAATAGCTTCCGAGAACGGTTCACCTTATTTTATTTTTGATAGGGATGACATAAGTTTGGCTGCCTGCTGCCGATTAAAGACCGAGATAACTGATCAGGAAATGATACAGTATCCGGAAAAGTTAAGATTTGCCGGGATACAGAATGTTACTATCAATCTGCCCCAATGCGCTTATAGGACCTTTCCTAACAATAAGATTTCCGAATCTTCTCTTGACTTTAATGATGAAGATAATTTAAATTTATTTTTCCATAAAATCGATCAGGCTTTACGCTTAGCGGTTCAAGCCCATTTACAAAAGAAAAAATTCTTAAAGATGATGATGGAAGATCCCAGCGGACCTTTATGGCAGATTGGTAAAGCAGCTAAGGATGGCAGGCCTTATGTAGATTTGGATGGAGGCACATATCTAATAGGATTAATCGGATTAAACGAAGCAGTCCAGCATATCACCGGTAAACAACTACATGAAGGTGAAGATGTTTTTAAGTTGGGATTAAAAATTATATCTTTTATGAGTTTAAAATGCAGAGAGTACAGTGAGAAGTTTAATTTAAAATTATCCCTGGAGGAATCTCCCGCTGAAAGCGCGGCAGGAAGGTTAGCTAAAATCGATTTACAGGAATTTCCGGATAGTAAAAAAGTTGTAAAAGGAAATTCCGATGGAGACGAAAGTTATTATACCAATAGTATCCATTTTGCTGCCTCAGCACCGCTAGATTTAATCACTCGAATTATTAAACAGAGTAAGTTCCATCCTTTAATAAAGAGCGGGGCGATAATTCACGCTTTTGTAGGAGAAAGTCGGCCTTCACCGGAGAGTATCTATAATTTAGTTAAAAAAGTTTGGGAGCATACCCAGTGTTCTCAACTTACTATTTCGCCTGAGTTTACCATATGCAATACCTGTAGCGAAGTTAGCAGGGGATTACAGGAGAATTGTAATGGATGTGGGAGCGAAGATGTATATGGGGTAACCAGGATAGTGGGATATTATAGCAAAATAACCAACTGGAATAAAAATAAGATCGGTGAACTAAAAGACCGGCATTCCGGAAATTATAAAGTTAAAAGTAAAATTTAGAAGAAAGAAAAGCACTATGAAAATAAAAATATTCTGGCAAAAAAACTGTCCTCGTTGTCCGGAAGCTAAAAATGTGGGAAAACAATTGGAAAAAGAGGCAGAGGTTCAATATTTTGATGTAGATTCGGTTGATGGTCTGGCGGAAGCAAGTTATTATAATATTGCATCCACTCCTTCTATAGTAATCGCAGATAATGAGGATAACGAGATCAAGGTATGGAGAGGAAACGCCCCTCGCATGGAGGAGATTAGAAAGGAAGCAGCAATTTGAATATTACCATAAAGCAGATGATTGAAACCTCTCTGATTGATTGGGAGGGGAAAATTGTTTCTACTTTATATCTTCCCTCGTGCAATTTTCGATGTCCTTACTGCTATAATTGTGATCTGATACTGCATCCGGAAAATTTTCCTGACATCTCCCAGAGAAAAATAGATAACTTCCTCTTAGAGAGAAAAGATTTTATCGATGGCATATGTATGAGCGGAGGAGAACCCACCCTATACCCCGATTTACCCGCATATTTCAAAGAAATAAAGAAAAAAGGTTTTTTAATAAAGCTGGATACTAATGGAACTAATCCGAAATTATTAAAAAATCTCCTAGATTTTAGTTTGGTGGATTATATTGCCCTGGATATTAAATCATCATTAGATTTTAATAATTATTCTAAAGCTGCGGGCATAAAAGATAAAATAGTACTTGAGAAGGTAAAAGACAGTATTGAATTAATAATGAACTCAGAAATTGATTATGAATTTCGCACTACTGTCGTGCCTTTATTACATTCCGATGAGACCATTATGGAAATTGCGCGTTATATTTCGGGTGCAAAAAAATATGTCTTGCAGAACTTTTCTCCTTTGGAGAAGACCCTCGATCCTTCTTTTCAAAAGATAAAACCCTATTCTGACGAAAAGATTCAGGAATTATCGGAAAAAGCCAAAAAATATGTTCCCAATTGTTATCGTAGATAAAACTTAGTCGTTAGTATAGATGCAAGATACAAGGTGCAAGGTGCGAGTAAATTAGTTAACCAATTTGTCGGTTTGATATTAATTCATCAACTATCTAACCAACTAACCATCTAACTAATTCTATACGCCCCTACTTTTTTAAACTTGCAACTCGAAGCTTAATACTTGTTACACATTACTCATTACGGGCAGACACAAGGTCTGCCCCTACATATTATATATTATTATTTTCTTCACGAGATACGAGATACGCATTTAATTGTTTGTGAAAAAAATTACAATTATTTTCAAAAAAAAGAAGGATTTTTTAAATAGGCGTCGTATATAGTTAACAGTGTTTTATTTTTTCCTAAATATTTTATACTATATAAAACTATTTTGAATCAAGATTAGTACAATTAAATAAATTTTATTCTGGATGAAAGTAATGGGAGAGGTCTTTCTGTTACAGAAAGGAGCCGAAGGGGCAAGATGTATGATACATTTAAACTCTCAGGCAAAAGGACCATTGCCGGACAGAACTCTGGAAAGTTTTTTAATAAACACCGAAGGGGTAATTTCCAATATTCTGGAAAAATCTCTCAGGTAAAAAGACAGGGTAAGAAATTCCATTGGAGTATCTTACCCTTTTTTATGTTGATACAGTATAAGCATTAAAAAATATTAACAAAAAGTAGAGATAATTTGAACCAGGATTTTAAATTAAAAGAACTTGGGCAAATAAAATATTTCAACTGTAGAGAATTGGACAACACCAACTTAGTAATAAATGCTTTTACCGCTCGAACAGGCGGTGTGAGCAGAACCCCCTTTAACAATCTTAATCTATCTTATAATGTAGGCGATGAAGAAAGCCGCGTAGCAGAAAATAGAAAAATAATTTTAGATGCCTTAAGTATTGATTATCGAATCGTAGTAACTGCCCAACAAGTCCATAAAGATAAGATAGTTCTCGCAAGAAAAGAAGATAAAGGCAAAGGAGCCTTTAAATATTCTAAGGGAATTGCACAAACCGATGCCTTAATTACGGATATTCCCGGCATACCTCTTTTAATGTGTTATGCTGATTGTGTACCTGTTTTTATTTTTGACCCGGTTAAAAAAGCTATCGCTCTGATTCATAGTGGAAGAAAGGGAACAGAATTGGAATTAACCTTAAAAACTTTGTTTAAGATGAAAAAAATCTTTGAGACCAATCCCCGCTCCTGCCTGGCTGCCATTTTTCCCTCCATTGGTCCCTGCTGTTATAACATCAAAGAGGAAAATAAAATTGATGATTATTGGTTAAATGGAGTTAAATATAATGGTGAACCAATTTCCCTGCAAAATAAGAGCGGGCGTAGCCTTGATTTAAGAAAAGCAAACTATGGGCAATTGATTAAAGGTGGAGTGGAGAAAAAGAATATTTTTGTTAACCAGATTTGTACGGCAGACCACCCTGAACTTTTCTTTTCCTACCGAAGGGATAAGGGAAATACCGGTCGTATGGCCGCTATCTTTATGTTAAAGTAATAATAAAATGATTACAATCCAAAAAGCAAACAAAATGGTAATGTGGGGACACGATGCATCGTGCTCACAGGAGAGATGAGGCAATAAAAGGTGAAGGGCACAATTCATTGTGCCCCTACAACATAATTATAATCAATCTTATTTCTAACGCGATACGCGATACAAGATATAACCTGCTAAAAATATTCTTGAGCTTTTTAGGTTATTATAATCATATTAAAATATAGGGAGGAATGTATGCGCATAAAAGAACATCCCATTTTAGAATTTAATCAGAAAGAAAAGATAAAATTCACCTTGGACGGGAAAGAATTAGATGGCTATAAGGGTGAGCCTATTGCTTCTGCCCTGGTGGCCGCCGGAATAAAGGTATTAAGCAGAAGCATTAAATATCACCGCCCCAGAGGATTTTTTTGTGCCATAGGAAAATGTTCGGCTTGCCTGATGAAAGTAAACGGCGTCCCCAATATCAGAACCTGTGTAACTAAATTGGAAGAGGGGATGAGGGTAGAAACTCAAAAAGGAAAAGGTGATTTCAATTGAAAATGACTGATATAGCAATTATCGGCGGGGGTCCGGCAGGATTATCGGCAGCAATCTATGCTGCTTCCCTGGGGGCAAAAGTAACTCTCATTGACGATGGTTTAGAATTAGGCGGACAGTTAATTAAGCAGACCCATAAATTTTTTGGTTCCGAAAAACAGTTTGCCGGGATCAGAGGCATAGAGATTGCCAAAAAGATGATCCGGGATATCAAAGAATATGACCATGTTGAAGTAATCGACAATGCCACAGTCACCGGCTATTATGAAGATGAGGTCATTACCATTGTCCAGGGAGTTAATGGTGATATATTAAAAAAACTAAAGGCCAAAAGAATTATTGTAGCTGCCGGGGCATCGGAGAATATGCTGCCTTTTGTAAATAGCGACTTACCCGGAGTCTATGGTGCCGGGGCGGTGCAGACCTTAATGAATCTTTACGGCGTAGTCCCAGGTAATAATATCTTAATGATAGGGGCGGGTAATATCGGTCTGATTGTAAGCTATCAACTCCTACAAGCCGGGATCAAGGTAGAGGCAATAGTGGAAGCCCTCCCCCGGATAGGCGGCTACTTAGTGCATGCCTCCAAGATTAGACGTTTGGGAGTACCTATCTACACTTCTCATACCTTAAAAGAAGTGTACGGTACGGATTGTGTAGAAAGGGCGGTAATTTCTGAGATCAATCAAAATTATGAATTTATTCCGGGGACAGAAAAAGAACTTGAGGTGGATACTATCTGTCTGGCGGTAGGCCTCTCTCCTCTTTCTGATCTGCTCTGGCAGGCCGGCTGTCAGATGAAATATGTTCCTGAGCTTTGCGGTTATGTGGCTTTAAGAGATGATAATATGAAAACCACTAAAGATAAAATCTATATCGCCGGAGATGTAGCCGGTATCGAAGAGGCCAGCAGTGCCATGTTGGAAGGTCAAATTACAGGTCTGAATGCCGCGGTGAGCTTGGGATATAAATGTGATAACTATCAAGAGCAAGACAGAAAATTAAAAGCGGAATTAAAAGAATTGAGAGACAACCCTTTAAGTGAAGAGATAAAGGCAGGTATAGAAAAAGCCTTAATAAGGGAGGGGAGGGATTAACCATGTTAGAAAGAACCGGTATACCGACCGATGATGATTTAGAAAAAATAATTCCGGATAAAAAAAGATTAGCTAAAGGTCCGGTGGTTATAATAGAATGCTTTCAGAAGATACCCTGCGACCCTTGTGCCATATCCTGCAAACTTGGCGCAATAAAACCCTTTGAAGATATAAACGACTTGCCCATAGTCGATTTTGATAAGTGTACCGGCTGCGGGATCTGTATCAGTTCCTGCCCCGGCCTGGCCATATTCGTAATAGATGTGAATTATTCAGAGGAAAAATCCTTGATTAAGCTGCCCCATGAAATGCTCCCCCTACCGGAAAAAGGAGAGGATGTTTACGCTTTAGATAGAGATGGCAGCATACTGGGTAAGGCGAAAGTAGTAAGGGTCTTAAAGATTAAAAACAAGACTCACATAATTTCCCTGGAGGTCCCCAAAAGTACGGCCATGAAAGTAAGAAGTATAAAAGTGGAGGACAAAAACCAATGAAAGATGAAACCATAATTTGCCGTTGTGAAGATATCACCTGGGGGGAAATCAGACAGGCTTTAGAAAAAGGCTATACCACCCTCGATGAGATTAAAAGGGTTACCCGGGCGGGGATGGGAAGATGCCAGGGGACCACTTGCCGTAGGATTATTTTAAGGGAAATCGCCAAGTTTTGTCATAAGAAGATAGAAGAGGTAGCCATACCAACCTTCAGGCCTCCCACCAAGCCGGTAAAATTAGGGACTCTGGCAGGTGATGACGATGATTAAAAGAGCAAATGTGGTAATAATCGGTGGAGGAATAATCGGTTGCAGTATCGCCTATAATTTAGCCAGGATGGGATGCAAAAATATAGTACTGTTCGAAAAAAATTCTCTGGCCAGTGGCGCTACCGGAAGGTGCGGAGCAGGAATAAGACAGCAGTTTGGGACTGAGATGAACTGTATCCTGGCCCGGGAGAGTATAAAAATATTTGAGAATTTAAGTCAAGAATTGGATTATGATATCGAACTGAATCAAGGCGGATATCTGATGCTGGCTTACACCGAAAAAGAAGTCAACCAGTTTAAGAAAAATGTGGCTTTGGAACAATCATTAGGGATTGATGTAAGATACATAACCGCAGAGGAAACCAAAGAGATAGTACCCCCCTTAAATACGGAAGGTATATTGGCAGCAACTTTCTGTCCTACCGACGGTCATGCCAATCCCTTTAATACAAATTTTGCTTATGCCGAGGCTGCTCAAAGGTTAGGGGTAAAGATCTACAATTTTACCGAGGTAAGAGAAATTAAGACCGAAGATAACAGGATAGTTTCAATCAGTACAGATAAGGGAGAAGTGCTCACCCCTATTGTAATAAATGCCGCCGGTGGTTACTCGGGAGAAATAGGGAAAATGGCAGGAGTGGAAATACCGGTATATTCCCAAAGGCATCAAATCCTAATTACCGAACCGGTTGATCCTTTATTTAAGCCGATGTTGATGTCCTTCTCTCGTAATTTTTACTGCCAGCAGACTCCTCACGGAAGCATCATAATGGGTTTTGGTGACCCCGATGAACCCAAAGGTCACGATATAGGTACAAGTTGGCAATTTGCCCGGGAGATGGCCCAAAAGATGACCGCAGTTATTCCCCTATTAAAAGAAGTGAGTATGGTAAGACAATGGTCAGGCCTATATAATATGAGTCCTGATTCTCAGCCGATCGTGGGTGAGCATCCTCAGGTACAAGGCTTTTATATGGCTGTAGGTTTCAGCGGTCATGGATTTATGCTGGCTCCTGTAGCCAGCCGGCTTATGGCAGAGTTAATACTTAAAGGGAGAACTTCTATTCCTATTGACAGATTAGATATAGGCAGATTTGAACGGGGTGAACTGATTATCGAACCCTCGGTAGTATAAGAAATAAAATAATAAAACTTATTTCACTCAAAAAAAGAAGGGTTTTTTAATTTTTCGTAGAATATATATATAATAAATAGGTAAGGCAAAAAATAATCTAAAGATGGTTTTTCACAAAATCTAAAAAAAGTACCTGGTAACTATAATTTTGTGAGTGACTATTCTTACAGAAAAAAAGGAGGTGAAAGGATTTCTTAATTAATTCTATATTTATAATAGAAGTTACTTCTAATGTTATGGCTAATTAATTTGCTAAAATGAATGTTTTTGATTTATTTTAAAATAATTAAAGGAGAATTAGAATGAAAAGAATAAAATTATTGTTAGGTTTTAGCGTATTAGTACTGGTACTATGTATAGCTTCTTTAGGCGTAATGGCTGCTGATAAACCACCGGTAGTTATCGGTTTACAAGGACCTATAACTGGACCATATGCCGTTGAAGGTGAAATGGCTAAACAGTCTGTGGAAATTGCTGCCCAAATGATCAATGAAAAGGGTGGAATTTTAGGCGGTAGAATGATTGAAATCAGAATTGCAGATGATGCTTGTCAACCAAAGGCGGGAGCTTTAGCAGCAATGAAATTAATAACTCAAAAGGATATAGTTGCTGCCATTCAAACCTACGGTTCTTTTGTTGTTCTTCCCGCTTCTGATATATACGAAAAATTCCAAAAAGTAAATATTGCTTATGGTGCAACTATTACCGATCTTACTGAAAGAGGGTTGAAATATTTCTTCCGTACTTGTGGAAGAACGGATACCCAAGCTAAATTTTTTGCTGATAAAGTTGTACCTTTCTTTGATGCTAAAAAAATTGCTATAATGAATAACAACACAAGCTTTTCTGTAGGGCTTGCTGAAGAGACCAGAGAAGCATTAAAATCAAGAATAGACGCTGGAGAAGTAGAAATAGTCTATTTTGATGCAATTAATCCAGAAGAAACTGATTTTACTGTACCTCTAACTAAACTAAGAGAAACTAATCCAGATGTATTCTATTACACCGGTCATTTCCCGGAAGCAGGATTAATAATCCGACAGGCACGCGAAATTGGAATCGAAGCAATATTTGTAGGCGGAGATGCGGTAGTTAATGAAGATTTTATCAATATTGCTGGTATAGAATATGCCAAAGGTGTTTATCAAACTCAAGAAGCTTTAATTGAATATTTTACCAACCCCGAAGCAATGGCATTTAAAGAAGCCTATAAAGCGAAATATGACACCCTTCCCTCCAGCCCCTGGTCAGTTTATGCTGCTGATGCTCTCTGTGTATTAGCAGAAGCTATCGATAAATCTGGTTCCACCGATTCAGATGTTATTGCTGATTATCTGAGGAATAAGATGGATAAATTCCCCAGCATAACCGGTCCAGTAGGTTTTGATGAAATTGGTGACCGAGTAGGAAGCAGTATTAACCTTTATGTAGTAAACGAAGATGGAAGTTCCTCAATTTGTGATACCAAATAAAAGTGAGATAAGGTACGAAGATGAAAATTGTTTTAGAGCAGTTACTTAACGGATTGACTATAGGTTCATTTTATGCTCTTATTGCTCTTGGTTATTCCATGGTATATGGGGTAATGAAGTTGATTAATTTTGCGCATGGAGATTTATTTGCCCTGGGTTCTTACCTTGGATTTACCCTTCTCGTATCAGGTTCTGCCTATGCTACCGTTACCCTGGGTATATGGGGCGGCATGATTGCGGCTATGTTAATAGCCGCAATCGGCATAGGAATTGCCGGTACTTTAATAGAGCGAATTGCCTATCGTCCAATATATCCAGCTGGCCGTCTTCCTGCGGTAGTATCAGCATTAGGTGCTTCAATTGTTATACAAAATGGGATAATGGTTGTTTGGGGGCCGCGCCCGCAAGCTTACTCATCACAGGTTGTCCCTTCGGTTATTTTAAATATAGGGGGGATTAAAATTACTTTAATGCAGATAGTAGTTTTAATTATTTCCTTTATTCTTATGGGACTTTTGTTTTATATTATTCAAAAAACGACATTTGGTGCCGCTATCCGTGCTTGTGCTTTGGATAGAAGCACTGCCGCACTGATGGGAATAAACATAGAAACAATTATATTTTTTATATTTGCTTTAGGCCCTGCTTTAGGAGGAATGGCGGGAGTAATGGTAGGTATGTACTATAGAAAGATTAGTTTTACTATGGGATGGAACTATGGATTAAAAGCCTTTACTGCTACTATCCTGGGAGGTATCGGCAATATCCCGGGAGCAATGCTGGGTGGACTTCTTTTAGGAATATTGGAAATGTTAGGTTCTGTTTACCTTTCTACTGCCTATAAGGATGTGTTTGTATTTTTAATTTTAATATTAGTATTAATTTTTCGTCCCACAGGTCTTTTGGGTGAAAAAATTGCAGAAAAAGTGTAAAGGGGCGAAAAAATGAAATCAAACAAAAATATAAACCAAAAAAATAGCATATTTCAAAATTGGCTGATCATCATAGTGGCGATTTTATTTATAATATTTCCTTTTATAATAAATGCTTATTGGGTAGATGTCTTGTTTTTCTTCGGAGTCTATGCTCTCTTAGGACTTAGCTTAAATATTGTTTTGGGAGAAGTAGGGCTTTTTGATTTAGGACATATGGGATTTATGGCTATTGGAGCTTACACTACAGCCATTCTTAATACAACATTTGGAATTCCTATAATTGTTTTACTGCCAATAAGTGCAATTGCAGCAGGTGCCTTTGCCTGGTTAGTCTGTTCTCCAATCATCCATTTAAGAGGAGATTACTTATGTATTGTAACTATCGGAATGGGTGAAATTGTCCGGCTTACTTTGAATAACAATCCATTTGGAATAACCGGTGGTTCAAATGGAGTCTACGGAATCGATTTTCCTTCATTGGGCAACATATTTGTAGTTGATAATTCTACTAAATTTTATTATTACATATGGTTAATAGTCGGACTAACCATCATCGGGTTGGTTAATTTACAGCGTTCACGAATTGGTAGAGCTTGGAATTGTATTCGAGAAGATGAAATAGCTGCTGAATCGACCGGAATTGATGTCAGATACTATAAATTATTGGCTTTTGTTTTAGGGGCAGGTTTAGCCGGGGTAGCGGGTAATATTTATGCGAGCAAATTAATGATAGTATCTCCGGAGAGTTTTAGTTTTATGGAATCCTGTATGCTCTTCTGTATCGTATTAATCGGAGGAATGGGCTCTATACCCGGCGTTTTAATCGGTGCTGCAGCCATCAGTCTTTTCCCAGAGGTGTTTCGTGCTTTTGCTCAGTACCGAATGTTAATATTTGGAGCAGCAATGGTGGCTATGATGATCTTTAGACCCGGTGGTATCTGGCCCAGAAAAAGGGGAGCTTTCGAATTTAAACCACTTTTAATGAAAGCAGGAGAAGAAAATGACTAAAGACAATAATAATAGGGAAACAATAATAAGAACCAAGCAAGAAAACGAAGGAATAAATAAAATTAACAAAGTTGTTTTGCAAACCGATAAACTTACTAAAAAATTCGGTGGTTTAATCGCGGTAAACAATTTTGATCTTAAAGTAAGTCAAGGAGAAATCAGTAGTCTGATAGGCCCTAATGGAGCAGGAAAAACTACCGTTTTTAACGTAGTTACCGGTATATATATAGCTGATGGAGGAAAAGTTATTTTTAAGGGGGAAGACCTTGCGGGTAAAAAGCCCCATCAGATTATAAAAAAAGGAATTGCACGAACTTTTCAAAACATTAGACTTTTTTCTAATATGACCTGTCTGGAGAATGTAATGGCTGGCCAACACTGCCGTAGCAGGGAAGGAACCTGGTCTTCTGTTTTACAAACTCCCGGGCAAAGAAAAGAAGAATTAGAAATTAAGAGAAATGCCGAAGACCGACTAAAACAGGTCGGATTATGGAAATATCGAGAAGAATTGGCAAAAAACATTGCCTATGGTAATCAGAGAATGTTAGAAATAGGCCGAGCTTTAGCCTCTAATCCTGATTTATTAATTTTGGATGAACCGAGCAGCGGTCTCAATGATAAAGAGTCAGAAGACCTGATAATATTTTTAAAATCTTTATTAAGGGAAGATTTGACTATTTTGCTTATCGAGCACGACATGAATGTAGTAATGGGAATTTCTCATTGGGTTACAGTAATGGATGAAGGTAAAAAAATTGCTGAGGGTTTACCCGAGGAAGTATACAGAAATTCTCAAGTAATTGAAGCTTATTTAGGCAAAGATGAAGAGGAGGAGGAATAGGAATATGACTACATTGTTGAAAGTAGAAGATTTAAAAATATATTATGGTTCTATTGAGGCTCTTAAGGGAATTTCACTTAAAGTTGATGAAGGTGAAATAGTTACCGTATTAGGAGCGAATGGAGCAGGGAAAAGCACTCTTTTAAGGGCTATCTCCGGGTTATTGCCCATTCGCAGCGGAAAGATTAAGTTAGATGACCAAGAACTTAATAATGTTAAGGCATTCAAAATAGTTATAGGGGGTATTTCGCACGTACCCGAGGGTCGAAAAGTATTTGCAACTCTTACAGTCGATGAAAATCTTAATTTGGGTGCATATACTCGAAGAAAAGACAAAAAGAGTATTAAAGAATCCAAAGAAAGGGTTTATGATTTATTTCCTATTCTTAAATCGCGACATAATCAATTATCCGGAACATTATCAGGTGGTGAACAGCAAATGTTAGCAATGGGAAGAGGCTTAATGAGCACCCCCCGTATCCTACTTCTGGATGAACCTTCTCTGGGTTTAGCTCCCTTATTAGTAAAACAAATTTTCCAAATTATCCGTGAAATTAATAATCAGGGCATATCAATATTGTTAGTAGAGCAGAATGCCCGTAAAGCATTAAGTATCGCTGATAGGGGATATGTGCTGGAAACCGGGAATATTACTATTAGCGGTCTGGCTTCTGATTTAAAGAGCAATCAAAAAGTCCAGGAAGCCTACCTGGGAGGAGCTGCCCTTAAGAAGAGAAAATAATAAATTAGTCGTTAGTTTTAAAAACAAGTTTTTAGTTAACAGTTTTCAGTTATCGGTTTTAATTTCCTGTAGGGGGCGGATTTATCCGCCCCCTAACTACTCATCAACAATCTTTTCCCTACTGGCAAATTTTTGTCTCCCGTTTTCCTTTCTTCATGTAATACGCAATACGAATATAAAATCATTGAAAAATGTTGCAATTTTTGATATATTAAGCATAAATGAGTATATAGTACCGAGTATCAAGTCTCGAGTATTGCGTATCGCGTGAAAATACAGAATTTAAAAGACAGAAACCAGGAACCAGGAGTCAGAATATTCTGAATACTGACTTCTGACTACTGGATACTAAGTGGTTTCGAATAAAATGTAAAGGACAAATAAATTATGATTAAAAAAGAGAAAAAATTATATTTTGATAACGAACTTACCGGTTTGAAGGAAAGTCTGACAAAGATGGCAAATTTGGTCGAAGAAGCAATTGATATGTCTATAAAGTCTTTAGTTGAACAGGATTTGAATTTAGCGGCAAAGGTAATTGAAAATGATGATATAATTGATAAAATGGAATTAGATATCGAAGAACAGTGTTTGCAGATGATTGCCCTACGCCACCCCATTGCTAAAAATTTAAGGATAATCGGCTGTGGTTATAAGACCGTATCTGACTTAGAAAGAGTAGCAGATCATGCCGTAAGCATAGCTAAAGCCAGCCAATATCTATCTACCAAATCAATGGTAAAGCCCCTAATAGATATTCCCCGAATGGCTGAAATTGCTCAAAATATGTTGAAAGATAGCTTAAATGCCTATTTCAACGGAGATGTAGAATTAGCCAAGGAAGTGTGGGCAAGAGATAAGACGGTTGACGATTTGGATAATCAGATATTTCGTGAACTATTGACTTTTATGATGGAAGACCCACATACTATCAGCAGGGCGATTCATTTGATTTTTGTTTCTAATAATATTGAACGGATTGCCGACCATGCTACAAATTTAGCAGAGAGGGTAGTATATATCGTTAACGGAGAAAGAATAAAAAATTATTCCAAAAGCGATAAAGAAGAATAGAGCATTAAAGCTTTAAAATTAACTAAATGGGTGTTTATATTTCTTATTTGAATAGTCAAAAAGTAGAAAATATAAAAAGGTTATAACTTATGGAAACAATAAAAAATAATTTAGAGATAATAAACGGAAAAATAAAAAAAGCAGCCTTAAAGGTGAATAGAAACCCCGAAGAAATAAAATTAGTAGCGGTAACTAAAACCGCTACTATAGGGCAAATAGAAGAAGCTATAAATGCAGGGGTAAAAATAATTGGTGAAAACAGAGTTCGGGATGCTAAAGAAAAATATCAAATTTTGAGTGCCGATATAGAGTGGCATTTAGTAGGACATCTGCAGACTAATAAGGCAAAATACGCTGTAGAAATATTTGATTGTATTCACTCTGTAGATAGTATAAAATTAGCCCAAGAAATAGATAAGCGTTCTTTGCAATTTGGGAAGATAATGGATGTATTAGTTGAGGTGAATGTTTCCGGGGAAGAAACTAAATATGGGATTAAACCGGAAGAAGTAGAAGCTTTTCTAAAAGAAATTTCTGAATTTCCCAGAATAAGGGTCAGAGGTTTAATGACCATTGCCCCAATAGTAGAAGACAAAGAAGAAGTTCGGCCATATTTCAGGATACTCCGGGAGCTATCTAAAGAAATAAAGAGTAAAAATACAGAAAATGTTAAAATGGACTATCTTTCCATGGGTATGACTGAAGATTTCGAGATAGCTATTGAAGAAGGTGCTAATATGGTTAGAATCGGCAGAGGAATATTCGGTTTTCGTTAACTACTAATTTAAATAAAAAAAATAAATTGATAAAAGTGGAAGGGAAATATTATCTATGTTTTTACTGATTCAAATAATTAACACAGTTTTCAGACTTTACAGTTATTTAATTTTAGCGAGGATATTTTTAACCTGGATACCCGTAGACTCCCATAATCCTGTGGTGCAATTTATATATAGAGTTACCGAACCTATTTTAGTACCCTTCAGGATTATATTGCCTTTAGGAGGTATGGGGTTAGATCTTTCTCCGATAATTGTCTTTTTTTTACTGAATTTGCTTCAAAGAGCAATAATTAATATACTTGTTAGCATAGCTCTTTAAAGAATATAAAAAAATCTAATAGAAATATTAAATGAGGGAGGATAATTGAATGAGAATTACACCAATGGATATTGAACAACAAGAATTTTCCAGATCATTCAGGGGTTACAACGAAGAAGAAGTAGATGATTTCTTAGACAAGATAGTAAAAGACTACGAAGAATTAATCAATGAAAACGTAAGACTTAATGAAGAAATAGAAAGGATGCAAGAAAAATTAAAAGAGTTTAGCGAGATTGAAGAAACTTTGAGGAGCGCTTTACTAAATGCCCAAAAATCTGCTGAAGAAATGAAGGGCAGGGTAGAAAGTGAAGCGAAGATAATCATAGAAAAAGCAGAGATGGAAGCTAAGGAGTTAAAACAACAGGTCTTTCAAAAAGAAGACCTGCTAAAAAATGAAATTGATAACCTGCGAAGATATAAGTTTATATTTAAAGAAAAATTTAAATCAATGCTGAATTTATACTTAAAAATGTTAGAAGATGAAGAATTTGAGGAAGTAGGAAATTACGATATTAAAGAAGAAATTTCTAAAGAAAAAATAGAGGAAGAAGTTTCCGAAGAGAAAGCAGAGAAAAGAATTTCCGGAGAGAAAACGGATAAATTAGAAGGATTAGCCAGAGAAGAAGATTATAAAATTGAAGAAACAGAAGATGAACAGCAGTACAGATGATTATTTTAAAATTGTGGGCAATGATATTATCTTCAAGGCTAAAATTGTTCCTGGTTCATCTAAGAGTAAAATTATCGGAGCATATAATAATGCCTTAAAAATTGGCATTGCCGCTCCGCCGGTTGAGGGTAAAGCCAATAAGAAATGCATTGCCTATTTAGCTAAATGTTTTGATGTAGCGAAATCAAAAGTTGAAATACTTTCAGGGCAAACCAGTAAAAATAAACTTATTAAGATTTGTGATATCAGCCAAAAAGAATTTTTAGATAAATTAGAAAAAATTAGTTGAGAATTTAGAATTCCAGTGTAGGGGCACAATGAATTGTGCCCTTCTTTATTTATTGTGTTTTGATTATCGTGGGCACGATGTATCGTACCCCATCTAGTGATTTCTTTTTTCTTTACTATATACTTGTATCTTAACGACATACGATATACGACATACGATATATGGATAGTGTAAAA
>Ga0209986_10000283_pt1 | contig 48658 bp, 41 predicted proteins | sample BlataG_FD_183168 | JGI IMG/M metagenome (GOLD analysis project Ga0209986, IMG submission 183168) | Deep subsurface microbial communities from Black Sea to uncover new lineages of life (NeLLi) - Black_00105 metaG (SPAdes) (version 2) | ecosystem: Environmental > Aquatic > Marine > Oceanic >... | reverse complement strand
AGTTATGATTAAGCGTATCGGCTCGGTAGTTTTGCTGCTTCTGCTATTGGTAGTTTTCCCACCAGTCAAAGCTGAAAACAATATTTCCGTCCTGGATAGCAGCGTAACCATAGATTTCCCTTACTCCCTTGCGTTTAATCTTGAGGTGGAAAGTCCTGCCAATATCGTTGATGCGCGGCTTCATTATCAGGTTGATAGGATGAATTATGCTCAGGTTGTTAGCGAGGGCTGGGCTGAGTTCACTCCGGCAGCAAGGGTGGAAGCTAGCTGGGTGTGGGACATGAGAAAGGCGAGCCTGCCTCCTGGAGCTCAAGTAACATACTGGTGGACTATCAAGAATGCTGACGGTGATGAGTTTGAAACATTGCCCGCCATAGTTCGCTTTGACGATAGTCATCATCAGTGGCAAAGCTTGACCAGCGGTAACATAACTTTGTTTTGGTATGAAGGCGACGATTCCTTTGCCTGGGAGCTAATGAATGCCTGTCAGGAAGGACTTGCCAGGTTAACACAGGAATTCGGCGCTTATCCTGAGAGGGCTATCACTATATATGTTTATGCCTCATCATGGGAGTTGCAGGGAGCGATGATCTTCCCACAGGAATGGACGGGAGGTGTTGCCTTTACTGAATTTGGCATCATCGCCATGGGTATTTCACCCGATAGCATTGATTGGGGAAAGGAAGCTCTGGTTCATGAGCTCACTCATTTAGTTGTTCATCAACTGATTTTCAGTCCTTATGGTTCGTTACCTATGTGGCTTGATGAAGGTTTGGCAATGTATAATCAAGGTGACCTTCCCCCCGAATTGGCTTATCGTTTAGAAAAAGCTATCTCTGAAGATAAGCTGCTCTCCGTGCGTAGTCTATGTAGCCCGTTTTCTGCTGAGCCTGAAAAAGCCTATCTTTCCTACGCTGAGAGCTACAGCCTGGTGGAATACCTTTTGGACAACTATAGCGGTGATAAGATGCTCAATCTATTGACTCTTTTTAAGCAGGGTAATACCTATGACGAAGCTTTAACTGAAGCTTATGGTTTTGATATCGATGGGCTTGATGCTCGCTGGCGAGAATCATTGGTAGCTTCCGCAGTCGTTGTGGTGAGCCAAAGCCCTGAGCCCTGCGCCTCTTCTCATTCTGTTCAGGACAGGCTCCGTGAAGGGGAAGAATTTCCTGATGCTCAGGGTAAACTCCGCGGGGAGGCAGCGAAGCAATCTCACCCCGGCTCAATCGCTGGCCTGTCAGCGTTAGCTATATCAGCAGGAGTTCGGTAGCTTGAAGGATTTTGGGAAAAGAATCTGGCATCTGATATCATTGTCTTTTCTACTCTGTGCTCTGTTCTTACCTCAGGCTAGCTGTGTTTGTAACTGGCATCCGCTTTCCAGTGAAGGCGTCCTTAATCTCTGGGATACCGGACCGATAACTCTTGACCCGGCGATTTCCAGTGAGATGTCCTCTCATGCCTATGTGATGCAAATCTTCAGCGGGTTAGTCCGCCTTAATGATGAACTGGAGGTGGTGCCTGACATTGCTGAAAGTTGGGAGAAAAGTGAGGATGGCAAGGTTTTTATCTTTCACCTGCGCCATGGGGTTAAATTTCACGATGGTAAAGAGGTCAAGGCAGAGGATTTCAAATATTCCTGGGAGCGAGCTTGTGACACTGAAACTGGCTCCCAAACAGCAGCTACCTATTTAGGAGATATCGTTGGTGTAACTGATAAGCTTGCTGGTAAGGTAGAAGAGATTTCGGGAGTCGAAGTTGTTGATGATTACACCCTTCGGGTCACCATTGATGCCCCTAAAGCTTACTTCCTGTGCAAGCTTACCTATCCCACCGCTTTTGTCGTTGAACAGTTAAATGCGGAGTCGGGAAGTGACTGGTGGCGTCATCCAATTGGCACGGGCCCATTTGGATTGAGCGAGTGGGAACAGGGACAGGTTCTGATTCTGGAGAGGAACGAGCTTTATTATGGTGATTTACCCCAGATTAAGCAGGTTGCCTTTCATCTCCTCGCTGGAAATCCTATGGCGATGTATGAGAACGGGGAAATTGATGTCGTGTCTGTCGGCACGTATTATATAGACCTGGTTAAAGATGAAGCTAGCCCATTTCACCAGGAGTTAGCGGTAACCCCTGAACTCAGTCTACACTACATTGGCTTCAATACCGACGCTCCGCCCTTCGATGATGTGAATGTTCGCCGTGCTTTCAGCTATGCTGTGGATAAGGAGCGCATCATCAAATTGATATTCCGGGATATGGTAAATAAAGCTGATGGGATATTGCCTCCCGGGATGCCAGGGTATAACGAGAATCTTACTGGGCTTGAATACAATGCAACCAAAGCTGAGGAGTGCATCGCTGTTTCTGAGTATGGCAATGTCTCTAATTTGCCGCCGATTACCATCACCGTGGCGGGGTATGGTGGCGGTGTTTCCGGTTATCTGGGAGCAATTATTCAGGGATGGCGGGAGAATCTGGGAGTTGAGGTTCAGGTGAGACAGCTGGAATCGGAGAAATTCGTTTACCATCTGATGGAGGAAAAGGATGAGATGTTCATGCTTGCCTGGGTAGCTGATTACCCCGACCCTCATAATTTCCTGGACAATTTGTTTTACACCAGTGCCGAGAATAATATCTTTGACTATCATAATCCCGAGCTGGATGCATTGCTTGACCAGGCTGGCGTTGAACAAAATGACGAGGCTCGGTTGATGATGTATCAGCAAGCTGAGCAGGAGATTGTCGATGAAGCACCTTGCTTGCCATTATGCTTTGGTAGAAATTATGTTTTAGTTAAACCTTATGTCAAAGGTTATAGCCTCGGTCCCCTAGGGATTCCTGATTTGGCTAAGGTTTATATTGAGCAGTAGGTGCAAATAGTTTAGTGCAAAGTGCAAAAGTCAGAGCCAATTTTCTCTAGCTGAGGGCTACTTACCGCCAGAGTAGATTCGAATTTGCATTTTCCACTCTTTGGAAAGCTCAGTAGGGAATAAATCGTATATGGCATATAGGATGCTGGCTCTGCTTCTCCATCCCTCTCTCATACACTTTCTTGTCAGGCTTCTGCCTGCTCAATCCTGTTCTCTTTCGAAGTTGACATAACGCCACAGGCGTGATATTTCTGGTTTAATTAGTCCTGTTTGCTATCCGGCCATCATTGTGAATTACCTCATGGCGATTTACCGCACCGTAGGCGATGCTGGATGGGTTATCGGCCCCATTACGCTTGGCTGGCTTAAAGATGTAAGGGGAATAAATTTCCCCTTCTTCTTGGGCGCAGCGTTACTTTTCGTGGCTACAATTTGTTTCGCCTCGTTAGCCAAGGAGACAGTTAGCCGCAACAGATAGAAAAAAATAGCGAAACAATCTCCGGACCCTTCGCTACTCTTTCGTTTGTAATGACGGTGAAAAGCTCAAGCACAGATTAGCAATGATATAGAATACAGGATGTAATATAATGAGACTCACCAAGAAAGAACAGAAATAGAGGAAGTTTTCGGGGGCTGATTAAGTGACAGGCGAAAACCATTTCTGACTGCTTTTAGGAGAGTTTTCGAGAGGGAAAGATGAATTGTGTTGGCGTTGATATAGTAGAGATAGAGCGTATTGAAGCGGCTATGAAGAAGTGGGGAGAGAGATTTCTCCGTAGAATTTACACTGAATCTGAGCTTATAATCTGTGGAGGTAGTGCTTCATCCTTGTCCTGCCGATTCGCCGGTAAAGAGGCGGTGATGAAGGCGTTGGGCACCGGTGTTAAAGGAGTTGGCTGGCGGGAAATTGAAATCTTGGCTGATAATCGTGGCAAGCCTGTTGTGCGGCTTTACGGTCGAGCCAAGGATAGAGCAGAAGAATTAAACTTGGAGGAATTTTCCATCAGCCTTTCCGATACCAGGCAATTTGCTATCGCCGTAGTTATAGGAGGCTGATATCTAACTTTTCTAGCTACTTTCTCCCAGAGTAAAGATTTCTGATTTCGCTAACTTCACCCAAAATCCCGACCTCTCTATCCTGATAGCCAGCAGTGCTATTCCTTATGTCTTAAGCTGTAGTCATGTCAGTAGTGAATACCAATCCAGCAAAAGCACATCCCACTACTGTGATAACGAAAATAATCCCCAGCTTTCCTATCACTCACCACCTTCTAAATGTGAGGCTTCCAATAATAGCTAACGCCCCGATAATAATTAAGAAGGTAGCCACTAAATAGCTAAGAAGGTTGGGGAAGACAAAAATCAAGATGCCGAAAAGAAGACAGACAACGCCTAGGAAAACTAACGGGCGCATGAAAAACGGCGGCCGCATATTCACCTCCTTTAGCCTCTATTATAGCAGTTAGCTTATTGATTAAAGCGAGTCTCTGCTATAATCATGGCGATATGTTAGCCAAGGTAACGAGTTGTGCTGTGGTTGGTCTGGAAGGAGCTCTAGTTGAGGTGGAGGCCGATATATCATCTGGATTGCCTTCGTTTACCATTGTAGGCTTGCCTGACAAGGCTGTTCAAGAAGCGAGAGAAAGGGTGAGAGCAGCGATCAAGAATTCAGGATATACTTTTCCCAATCGCCGCATCACTGTGAATCTGGCGCCAGCAGATTTGAAAAAAGAGGGTCCTGCTTATGATTTGCCCATAGCTACAGGTATTCTATTGAGCTCAGGGCAAATAGCCTCTGACCTTTCCCATAGCCTATTTATAGGGGAGTTATCGCTCGATGGCAAATTACGCCACACACATGGCATATTGCCCATGGTAGCTTTGGCCAGAGATAAAGGCTTATCTCATGTTTTTCTGCCTCTTGACGATGCCAAAGAGGCTTCCATAGTGGATGGCCTTCGTTTGTTCCCAGCAGAGTCCCTATCTCAACTCGCTGCGTACCTCAAAGGTGAGGTGCAGATACCTGAGTATCATCGAGATAGCACGTGGAAGGAAGAGGTATGCGAGCATTATGCCTTTACTCTTGGCGATATCAAGGGACAAGAGCATGCCAAAAGGGCATTGGAGGTAGCCGCTGCTGGGGGGCACAACATACTCATGGTGGGACCACCGGGAAGCGGTAAGACAATGCTCGCTCGCTCTCTACCCTCCATACTGCCACCACTTACTATGGATGAAGCTATAGAGGTGACCAAGATTTACAGCGTTACCGGGTTATTGCCACAGGATGTTCCCTTGATCGTGGAGCGTCCTTTCCGCTGTCCACATTATACTATCTCCCATGCTGGTTTGGTTGGTGGTGGGCAATGGCCGCGCCCTGGAGAGATAAGTCTCAGTCATCGTGGGGTTCTCTTTCTAGACGAATTCCCCGAATTTGGACATGCCACCCTGGAATCACTGCGACAGCCTATGGAGGATCGAACAATCACGGTCAGCCGAGCTCAAGGCAGCATTACCTTCCCCGCTAACTTTATGCTGGTGGCAGCGATGAATCCTTGTCCTTGTGGCTATTACGGCGACCCATTCAGAGAGTGCAAGTGTTCCTCTGGAGAGATTTCGCGGTATCACAAGAGGATAAGCGGACCGTTAATCGATCGCATTGACATCTTTGTGGATGTTCCTCACATTGATTATGAAAAGCTAACGGATGAGAGACCAGTGGAAGGCTCAGAAAAAGTCAGGGGAAGGGTAGGCTCGGCTCATCAAATTCAACTGGAGCGATTTACAGGGACGAAACTAAAGTGTAACGCTGATATGGCACCGGCCGAGGTAAAGCAATTCTGTGTTGTGGAACCAGCAGGACAGGCGCTACTTCGTGCTGCTATGAAGCAACTTCATCTTACTGCTCGCGCTTTCCACCGTGTCCTCAAGGTTTCCCGTACCATCGCTGACCTCGAGGGTAGTGATGTCATCAAGACCTCGCACATGGCTGAAGCCTTACAATATCGACATAAGGAAATAATCTAGGCGTTATAACATAAGCCAGAGCACCCCACCAGCGATGGCAAGAAGGGTGCCAAGCACTAGAGCGACTCTGCCGCCTATTTGCCAGGCATTCAACCAAGGACGCTCAGGTTCGTGAGCTAGAAATTCCTTTAAATCCCGTTGAGTGGATTGGGAATTATAATAGGTTTTCACCTCTTTTCTATTCCAGAGCAAAAAGGTAACCCCTAGTAGAATGAAGAAGATTCCCATTGCCAGGATAGCCTGGCAAGTGGAAAGCGTCATATTTATTTTAATTCCACAGAGGCGCCTGCAGCCTCTAGTTTTTGCTTTATCGCGTCTGCCTCTTCCTTAGATACACTTTCTTTCACCGTCTGTGGGGCAGCTTCAACCAGGTCTTTAGCTTGCTTCAATCCTAAAGTAGTCAATTCACGCACTGCCTTAATGACCTCAATTTTCTTATCTCCAATACTGTTCAACACAACAGTGTACTCTGCCTTTTCTTCTTCGGGGGCTGCTTCTGCAGGTTGAGCTGTAGCAGCCGCTGTTGGTACGGCGCCTATAGCTATGGGAGCAGCGCTGATTCCTAGCTCATTTTCCAGTGATTTCACCAAATCAGCTAAATCCACTACCGTCATATCTTTAATAGCAGCAATGATCTCTTCCTTGGTTATTCCTTTCGCTTGTTTCTGCTCCTTCGCAGGCTTTGCCTTCTCTTTTTCTTCCTTTGTTGTTTTCTCCGTTGCCATATTTACCTCCTTCTTTATGTGCCAATTTTTTGGATTCTACTTTGTAATATGAACAATAGCCTGTGTAGTGGGGCGTTAAGAACATTGTTTAGATTTAGCAGAGGGGCTTGCATTTGCCCGATTAACTTAGCGATGAGCACTTCTTGGGATGGCAGGTTAGCTAGGCCCATAATCTCACTGGCACCGAGCACTCGCTCCCCCAACATCCCTCCGCTGAGTTTTAATGGTAACTCAGCGGATTTGATATGCCGGGTAAGAGCTTTTACCGGTGCTAATACATCGTCGTAGCCAAATGCCAATGCTATAGGGCCCTCAATAAGGCTGGATATCTCTGTCTTTCCAGCCTTTTCTAGAGCAAAGCGAAGCAAAGTATTCTTGACCACATGGTATTCAACTCCGCTATCTGCCAAACTTCTACGCAAGTCATTCATTTGCTTTGCCGTAGCACCCTGGTAATTGGTCATAACTACCATAGTGCTTCGAGACAAATTCTCGGCTAGTTTGTTAACTATTTGTTCCTTTTTTTCTCTTAACATATCTTCCTTTAAAAAATAAAAACCCGTACCAACGACGGGTAAACTCTAAACTTATGCCTCAGCAGGAGCTTCCTTGCTTCGCTTGGGGTAGCTTTAAACCCAGAAGGTACCCACAGTCATTGGCAATGTCATATTATAGCAAAACTATTTAGCTAAAGCCAGTGTTGCACTGAGGTCTAATTTGATACCTGGTCCCATGCTAGTGCAAAGTGACATGGTTTTAATATATTGTCCTTTTACGCCACTGGGTTTTGCTTTCAAAACGGCTTCCACTATTGCCCCCAAATTTTCAAGCAGCTTATCTCTATCGAAACTAACCTTACCTATGGGCAGGTGAATAATCGCCGTTCTATCAAGACGGAATTCTACCTTGCCCTTTCGGGTTTCGCTTATGGCACGAGCTAAATCCTGTGGTTGCACCACGGTACCTGCTTTAGGGTTGGGCATTAAACCCCGCCGTCCTAAAATGCGCCCCAGCTTAGCTACTTTGGGCATCATGTCGGGAGTAGCTATAGATACATCGAAGTCAAGCCAACCATCCTCGATTTTCTTGATAAGTTCATCAGCTCCAGCATAATCAGCACCGGCTTCCGTAGCTACCTTCTCCGCCTCGCCTTGAGCAAATACAAGCACTCGCACCGTCTTGCCTAGACCGTTGGGTAGTAAAGCGACTCCTCTTACCTGCTGGTCAGAGGCACGCGGATTGACCCCCATCCTCATATGAACCTCAACCGTCTCATCAAATTTAGAATAATAGGCTTTTTGGGTTAGCTCAATAGCCTCCTCAGGCGGATATTTCTTCGACCTATCTAGAAGGTTAGCAGCTTGTTGATATTTCTTGCCGTGCTTTGCCATTATTCTACCTCGATGCCCATGCCGTGAGCTGTGCCAGCAACAATCTTCGCCGCCTTCTCGACATCAGTAGTATTGAGATCCTTCATTTTAGTCCGGGCAATTTCATAAACCTGGTCTTTGCTCAGCTTGCCGATTGATTCTTTCCCCGGGTCACCACTTCCTTTCTCCACTCCCAGGGCACGTCGTAACAAATCAGAAACGGGTGGCATTTTGGTAATGAAGGTGAAAGACCTATCCACATACACGGTTATTTCGGCGGGGATGATAAATCCTTCTTGGGAAGAAGTTCGCTCATTATATTCCTTACAGAAAGCCATAATGTTAACGCCGTGCTGTCCTAGAGCAGGTCCTACTGGCGGTGCTGGTGTGGCCTTACCCGCTGGTATCTGCAACTTGATAATTGTCTTTACTTTCTTTGCCATGCTAAAACACTCCAAAAACTGGTAGAACTTTTGTGTAATCCGTCATGCTATATTTTCCCCACTCCTAAAAGGTCTAATTCCACCTCTGTTTCTCTGCCAAACAGTGATAGCAATACTGTAACCTTCCCTTTGCTCAGGTTAATTTCGAACACCTTACCAATGAAATCGATAAATGGGCCATCAGTTACACGAACACTCTCCCCTTTCTTGAAAGTTGTTTTAACTTCGGTAGGGGTTTCTTCCATTCGCTGTAAAATACGCTTTGTCTCTTCTGGAGCTAATGGCACTGGCTTAGCACCAGTGCTTACAAAACCAACAACACCGGGCGTATTACGTACTATATCCCAGCTATGCTCATTGAGTTTCATACGAACCATTATATAGCCAGGAAAGGCTTTTCTATCGATAGTCCGACGCTTTCCTCCTTTAATCTCAATCTCCTTGGTTGTCGGTATGATTATTTCAAACACGTCGCCCCCGATATCCATATATTTAATACGCTGCTCCAGATTTCTTCTCGCTTGCTCTTCATGCCCTGAAGAAACATACAGCAGATACCATTGCTCGTCTTGCCTCATTTACTAACTCCCTATGACCAAAGCGGTGAATAATTTGGTGAAGCCATAGTCCAAAGTGCCCAGGATAGCGCCTAGGAGGATGCAGAGAGCAAGAACCAGAAGGCTCAGTCTGAAAAGTTCTTGCCTTGTTGGCCAATGTGCTTTTCTTAGTTCTGCTATTGCTTCGGTGAAGAAGCTGAGTCTCGATTTCCTATTGGCCATGAACTATTTCGTCTCTCGATGAAGTATATGGGCGTGGCAACGAGGGCAATACTTTTTCAGTTCCAGCCGCTGTGGGTCATTCGTCTTATTCTTGGAAGAGGTATATGTTATTTGCTGGCATTGCCCACATGCTAGATAGATGATCTTGCGCTGTTCCCGCTTTTTGGCCATGCTTATTTGATGATTTTGGCGAACACACCGGCACCTACTGTGTTACCACCTTCCCTGATGGCAAACCGCAATCCCTCTTCCATAGGCACGGGATAGATGGTACTAATCTTCATGTGCGTTAAGCTATCGCCAGGCATAGCCATCTCTACGCCTTCAGGAAGACTTATGACCCCGGTAACGTCCATTGTCCTGATAAAAAACTGCGGTTTATAACCAGTGAAGAATGGGGTATGCCTTCCTCCCTCCTCCTTTTTTAAAATATATACCTCGGCCTCGGCCTCAGTGCAAGGCTTTGTTGCCCCTGGCTTTGCTAGAACCTGACCTCTCATTACTTCTTCTCGCTCTATGCCCCGTAGCAAACAGCCAATGGCGTCGCCAGGTTCAGCTAGTTCAACTGACTTATGGAACATCTCTACTCCAGTAACCACTGTTTTCTGTGTTTCCTTGATACCCACTATTTCCGCTTCATCACCAACCTTAATGGTGCCTTGCTCCACCCTGCCAGTAGCCACGGTACCACGCCCTTTAATGCTGAATACATCCTCTATAGACATCACGAAAGGCTTGTCTTTTTCCCTCACAGGCATGGGAATATATTCATCTATAGTATCTAGTAACTTCCATATCCCTCCACACCAAGGGCACTCTCGCTTGCCACATCCGCACTCTAAGGCCTTGAGAGCACTTACCCGAATGACGGGAATTTTGTCCGCTGGGAACTCGTATTTTTTCAATAAATCCCTGACCTCTACTTCAACCAAATCCAGCAATTCAGGATCATCCATCAGGTCTATCTTGTTGAGGGCAACCATTATGCTGGGGACTTCCACCTGGCGAGCCAAAAGGACATGTTCTCTTGTCTGAGGCATGGGACCATCATCAGCGGCGACCACCAAGATTGCCCCGTCCATTTGGGCTGCCCCGGTTATCATATTTTTGATGTAGTCAGCGTGTCCAGGGCAATCAACATGACAATAATGTCTCTTATCAGTTTCATATTCAATATGGGCAATAGCAATGGTCAACCCTCTGGCTTTCTCCTCAGGGGCATTATCTATTGACTCAAAAGCGCGAAATTCAGTAGGCCCCGCCTTCGATAATATTTCGGTCATCGCTGAAGTCAGCGTGGTCTTCCCATGGTCAACATGACCTATGGTGCCCACATTGATGTGAGGCTTGGTTCGCTCATAAACTTTCTTTGCCATTTTTTATTAACCTCCTTCGTCTTTAAAAGCCCACAACCAGATTCGAACTGGTGACCCCGTTCTTACCAAGAACGTGCTCTACCTACTGAGCTATGTGGGCATTATATTACTAACCTACATGGCGGGGGTAGGATTTGAACCCACGTAGCCCTAACGGGCGGCAGATTTACAGTCTGCTCCGATTAACCACTCCGGCACCCCGCCGCCTGTTGCCACTTTATCATAATTAAAACAAAAAAGCTAACCCAGCCCGAGAGGGGAGTCGAACCCACTAACCTACCGATTACAAGTCGGTTGCGCTACCATTGCGCTACTCGGGCAAACTTTTAGTTGTATAAATATAAAGAGGGATAAGTGTAATGTCAACATCATAATGTATTTGGCTAGCATATAGCCAATAGCAGTTTGTTTGCGATAAAATTAAACCGTGGAAGAGATTGAGCTACTGGCCAACTTAATAGTGACAGCTGACAGAATCGTGGTATTTACCGGTGCCGGGGTAAGCACAGAATCGGGGATACCCGACTTCCGCAGCCCGGGAGGAATATGGGATAGATTTGACCCTGATGATTTTACTTACCAAAAGTTTGTCAGCAGTCTAGAAGCACGTAAGAAACATTGGCAGTTGCTCAGCTTTGGTGCACTTATAGCAAATATAGAACCAAATCCAGCACACTATGCCATCGCCGAGCTTTGCAGGCTGGGTAAATTGGATTGTGTTATTACCCAGAACATAGATAACCTTCATCAGAAGGCAGGGGTTCCTGATGACAGGGTTTTTGAACTACATGGCAACATGCGGTGGGCGAGATGTCTTAATTGCGACCATCGTTTTTCCATGGAGGAAATTTTGCCCAGAATAAAGGAAGGCATCGAAGTTCCCGATTGCCCTAATTGTGGTGGTCTCCTGAAGCCAGATATGGTTCTCTTCGGAGAACAACTGCCACAGGGGACATTATTGGAGGCTACTCATCGTTCACAGAGTTGTGACCTCTTCATAGTCATAGGCTCTAGTTTGGTAGTTTACCCCGCGGCATATATGCCAGAATATGCCAGGAAAGCTGGAGCAAAGATGGCGATCATCAACCTTACCTCCACAGACCTCGACCACCATGCTACTGTGGTTATCCACAGTGAAGCCGGAGAAACAATGCAAAAAGTCATGGAAAAGGTAGGGGGAGAATTAACACCATAGGAAGTTTGAGAGTTATTTTATTGCCTCAGCCACTAATTCAGCGATGTCTAAATCCTTCAAAGACTCTTCCGCATCCTTGCTCTTTATGGAATCTTCGAGCATTTGCATGCAATAGGGACAAGCTGTAGCCACTATTTCTGCGTTGGTTTTGATAACGTCTTCAATACGCACATCGCTTATTCTTTTACCTTGCTTTTCCTCCACCCAGAAGCGACCGCCGCCTCCGCCACAGCAGAAGCTGTTCCAGTGATTGCGTTCCATCTCTACTAAATCACTCTTGGCGATCGCAGCAAGAACCTCTCTTGGTGGGTCGTAGATATCATTATGTCTGCCAAGATAGCAAGGGTCATGGTAGGTTATTCTCTGGTTCAATCGTGAAGTTAGTTTCAAGCTACCTTCCTTTATTAATTGAGTGATAAACTGAGAGTGATGGATAACTTCAAACTCACCACCAAACTGTGGGTATTCATTTTTAATGGTATTAAAACAGTGAGGGCAGGTGGTAACTATCTTCTTAACACCATAGTTCTTTAATAGCTCGATGTTTTTAGTAGCCTGCATCTGGAACAAATATTCGTTACCCATCCTTCGAGCAGGATCACCACAGCAAGTTTCCTCAGTACCCAGCGTGGCGAAGTTAACATTGGCGGCTTTTAATACCTTGCCAAATGCTTGAGCAATCTTCATGCTGCGGTCTTCTAGAGACGCCTGACAACCTACCCAGAATACCAAATCAACCACGCTATCCTCGGAAAGGTGTTTTACCTCCAATCCTTCCTCCCAATCCGTCCTGGTATGTGTAGTGCCGATGACGACATGTCCTCTAGCTTCGATAGAGGTCAATATTGGTTCAGCTAATTCAGGGACTTTGGCTTGCTCTAAAATTAGGCTACGACGCATATCAATAATCTTATTAATGTGTTCTACATAAACTGGACACGCTTCTTGACAGGCAAGGCAAGTACAACAGCTCCAGATGGCATCTTCAGGTATTACCTCGCCGATAAGTGAACGGGGTGGGTCTGCCTCCGGGATTAGCAATGATGTCTTGGGCACCTTAATCTTAAATGGATATTCGCTTTGTTCCAATAGATGTTCTTTCAGTGATTGGATTAGCTTCTTGGGAGATAACGGTTGACCGCTAAGGTAAGCAGGGCATATTTCCTGGCATCTTCCGCAGCGAGTACAAGCATCCAGATCTAATAGCTGCTTCCAGGTGAAGTCTTCAATCTTACCTACACCAAAGGTTTCAGCCTCTTCTAGGTTAATGGGCTGTAACGCTCCTTTAGGCTCTCGACTGCGGAGAAAGACATTCGCCGGGGAGACGATGATATGAGTTAGCTTATTGTAGAAAAGTGAAATATAGACAATAGCGCCAGCGGCAAGTATGAGGTGTAGGAACCACAATGCTTGATGTAAAACCAGATTTGTTCCTGAACTGAGTCCGATGAATGCCTTGCTAATCACTAGCCCAAACGGTGACCATAGGCTCCAGGCAGCTTCAGTGCCTGGTTCCACGGCAGCAATGCGGAGAGCCTCTACAAAGAAGCCAGTGACTACCACCGCTAGAATCAGGCTAACGGCTATGAGGTCATCAGCACTTCTATCTAATCTCTCCTGGAATGCCCCTGGTTTTTGGGCATATCTGCGAATGATGAATATAATCGCTCCTATGAAGACCAGGATGCCTCCGATGTCATTGACAAGAGAGTGAATTAGAAAGGGCGTTCCTTGAAACCAGGAATGGAACCAGTAGTGGGAAATAAAATCTATTCCTGCTCCGAGAAAGAGAATTATGCATCCCCAGAAGATGAGGAGATGTGCTATCCCGGGATAAAGCTCCCTAAGGAATTTCCTGTGTATCAGACCTTCGACAACACCAAGTTTTATGAAATTCCCTATCCTGCTCCAAAAAGGGTGGAATCTATCCTCAGGCTTACCGCGCCGCCAAACATCCAGAAAGCGAACAAAACCAGCATAAAGAAGAATGAGAACTACCACGAGGGCTACAGGGTAGATAGCCCATGGTCCCCCGGGAACATTCCAAAGAATTTCACGAAATGCTTCCATTGCTTCCCTTCAAGCTTTTGGCAACCGAGAGATTATATCATAACGACGGCCATCAGAGGAAGCACTCTACTTATCTTGTCTCGCCCTTTTGAGATACGGAAGAAGTTCTTCCAGATTTCCAATGTTTGCTTGGTGAGTTTAAAAGTGGAGAATGACTTTGGTTAGTCCACCACTTGTCGGACACGCTTGATGTCTATTGCTTTGCCGCTATTGTCAGTTGCTTCCACTACAATAGCATCAAATGAAACTTGACCTTTGGCCACTGAAAAACGTTTGGGTATTTGGGTAAGAAAACGGTCAATCACAGCGCTCACTTCAACGCCAATGACGGAATTTATAGGCCCAACCATGCCTATTTCGGTCACATAAGCGGTGCCCTTGGGTAATATGCATGCATCAATAGTGCCTATGTGAGTGTGTGTCCCCAGAACAGCGCTAACTCGTCCGTCCAGGTATCTACCCATTGCTACTTTCTCTGAAGTTGCTTCGGCATGAAAATCAACAATGATGACAGCAGGCTTCCTGTCAAGCTCACCTAATAACTTATCCATAGCTCGAAATGGACAATCAAAATCCCCTACGAAAGTGCGCCCAATTATATTAACCACCATGATGTTATCCTTGATCCAATAGCCCCGTCCGGGAGCCATTGGGGGATAATTCAATGGACGGATTACAGCAGCATTGCTATCTAAATAAGGAATAACTTCATGATGTGCCCAAACATGATTTCCTGTGGTTATTACATCAATTCCAGAGTCAAAAAGTTCCTGTGCTGTGCCAGGAGTTAGTCCTATTCCACCTGCAGCATTTTCTCCATTAGCTATTGCTAGGGTAATTCCGTATTCATCGCGCAAGCGGGGTAGAACTTCTTTGACTGCTTCCCTGCCTGGTTTGCCAATTACATCTCCCATTACCAATATTTTCAATTCTGCCTCCACCCCAATCTACTTAGCGTAATCTACTACTGTAGTCTCCCGTACCACAACAACCTTTATCTGCCCAGGATAGGTCAAGCTTTCCTCTATCTTTTTAGAGATGTCTCTGGCTAACCTTATTGCAGTCAAGTCATCGATTTCCTCCGGTTTCACCATTACGCGTACTTCACGTCCTGCTTGAATAGCAAAAGTTTTCTCTATTCCAGAAAAGCTGCTAGCTATGTCTTCCAAATCCCTTACTCGTTTTAGATATTGCTCCACGGATTCACGTCTGGCACCGGGACGCGAACCACTTATAGCGTCAGCAGCGGCAACAATAAAACCGATAACGCTGCTTGTTGGAGCTTCACCGTGATGCTCAGCAATTGCTTGAGCTACCTCCGGAGATTTATCCCATTGCTTAACCAAATCAGCGCCTATCAAAGCATGGGGACCTTCCACATGATGATCCACTGCTTTGCCAATGTCGTGAAGCAAGCCAGCTTTTCTGGATGCTGCACTATTAGCTCCAATTTCGTTAGCTAGCATCCCTGCTAGATGTGCAACTTCAATGCTATGTAACAACACATTTTGACCATAGCTGGTGCGGAATTTGAGTTTGCCAAGTAACTTTATTAACTCAAGATGTAGCCCTGGGACACCTGCTTCGTAAGCAGTTTGCTCCCCCGCATTGCGAATAATGTCTTCAACTTCACCTTTGACTTTCTCTACCACTTCCTCAATTCGGGCGGGATGAATACGCCCATCAAGGATGAGTTTGTTTAACGCAATCCGGGCCACTTCTCTTTTCACTGGATCAAAGCTAGAGATAGTGACCACCTCAGGGGTATCATCGACAATGAGGTCTACCCCGGTAGCTTGCTCCAACGCCCGAATGTTACGACCTTCACGACCGATAAGCCGTCCTTTCATTTCATCGCTGGGTAAAGGGACTGAAGAAACCGTGATCTCTGAGACGACGTCTGTGGTACACCGTTGGACGGTTGTCGCTAGGATTTCTTGAGCTCGCCTGTTCGCTTCCTCTCTCACCTCGTTTTCCCAGGTTCGAACTTGACGTGCTGCTTCATCTTTGACTTCAGATTCTATAGCCTGTAATAAGAGCTGTTTTGCTTCCTCACTGGATACGTTGGAAAGAGCCTCTAATTGCTCCACCTTTTTTTTCTTCAATACTTGAAGCTCATCCTTTATCGTTTCGATGTCCCTTTCTTTTGAATTAAGGTGGCGATCCCGTCTTTCAACAAGCTCTGTTTTCTGGTCCAGTGTCTGTTCTTTTTGAGTGAGGCGATTCTCTACGCGTTGTAATTCGAGGCGATGTCCTTTATTTTCATCTTCAGCAGCCTTCCTGAGTCTAGCGGCTTCTTCTTTGGCGTCAAGAAGAACTTCTTTATGCTTTACTGCTGCATCATCTAGTAACTTTCGTGCTTCTTTCTGGGCGCTGCGAATTTGCTGATTCGCTATTAACTGTCTCACGAAGTAACCGGTAAGGATACCCAATATAGAAACAAGACAAACTAAAACATATACATAACTTTCCATTTTCCCTCTTCATTTCAGTAGAATAGACCAAATATTGCATTGTGCCTTAAATGATAATCCTTTAATGACCTATCGTCAAATTTCTTGCAGCAGCCCAGCAAAAAAGAAGCAAAATGAGAAAATTGCTTTATGCGATTTGAGTGTAACGATTAACAGTTAAACAGTGGAAGGAAGGCAAAAAGACGAATAACGATAGATTTAAGATCTATCGACCGACCTAGGAATCATTAGGATTTATCCTTTGACTCCCTAGAAAGGAGGTGATTCAGCCACACGTTCCCGTACGGCTGCCTTGTTACGACTTCGTCACAGTTACCAGCCCTACTTTCGGCGACTGCCTCTTGCCGAAGCAAGTTAGCCCATCGACTTCAAGTATTGCTGACTTCCACGGCGTGACGGGCGGTGTGTACAAGGCCCGAGAACGTATTCACCGCAGTATGGCTGACCTGCGGTTACTAGCAACTCCTACTTCATGCAGGCGATTTCAGCCTGCAATCCGAACTGAGGATGATTTTTTGAGATTAGCTCCAGATCGCTCCTTCGCAACCCTTTGTATCACCCATTGTAGCGTGTGTGTAGCCCAGAGCATAAGGGCCATGCTGACTTGACGTCATCCCCGCCTTCCTCCTTGCTTTGCAAGGCAGTCTGCTATGAGAATTTAACATAGCACAGGGGTTGCGCTCGTTGCGGGACTTAACCCAACACCTCACGGCACGAGCTGACGACAGCCATGCAGCACCTGTGACAGTTCCTGACTGGATACAGGTCGTCCTCCTTTCGGATTCCTACTACTGACATGTCAAGCCCTGGTAAGGTTCTTCGCGTAGCATCGAATTAAACCACACGCTCCGCTGCTTGTGCGGGCCCCCGTCAATTCCTTTGAGTTTTAACCTTGCGGTCGTAGTCCCCAGGCGGGACACTTAAAGCGTTAGCTTCGACACGAGGAGGGTCGATACTCCCCATATCTAGTGTCCACCGTTTAGGGCGTGGACTACGCGGGTATCTAATCCGCTTCGCTCCCCACGCTTTCGAGTCTCAGCGTCAGAAACAGCCTAGGAAACCGCCTTCGCCACTGGTGTTCTTCCCGGTATCAACGCATTTCACCGCTACACCGGGAATTCCGTTTCCTTCTGCCGCCCTCAAGTCCCTCAGTTTCAGATGACTTCTCTTGATTGAGTCAAGAAATTTCACACCTGACTTAAAGAACCGCCTACACTCCCTTTACGCCCAGTAAATCCGGATAACGTTTGCCTCCCACGTTTTACCGCGGCTGCTGGCACGTAATTAGCCGAGGCTTATTCCTCTGGTACCGTCAAATTTCTTCCCAGAGAAAAGAGGTTTACAACCCGAAGGCCTTCTTCCCTCACGCGGTGTCGCTGGATCAGGCTTTCGCCCATTGTCCAATATTCCCTGCTGCTGCCTCCCGTAGGAGTCAGGGCCGTGTCTCAGTCCCTATCTGGCTGACCATCCTCTCAGACCAGCTACTGATCATCGCCTTGGTGAGCCATTACCTCACCAACTAGCTAATCAGACGCAAGCCCCTCTTCGAGCATCCGAAGACTTTGGTAACTAAACATACCTTTTGGTTACTTCATGCGGTATTAGCTTGCCTTTCGACAAGTTATTCCCCACTCGAGGGTAGGTTACTTACGCGTTACTCAGCCGTTCGCCACTAGAATATAACCCGAAAGTCATATCCCCGTTCGACTTGCATGCATAAGGCACACCGCCAACGTTCATCCTGAGCCAGGATCAAACTCTCCACATAGAACCTTCCTTCCACTATTTAACTGTTAATGTGCAACAGGATCTATTCTAATATTATCCATCCTGCCCAAAAATGTCAACATTGTTGGTTATTCAAGCCTGAAGTTGTTTTCTCCGATCACATTAGTTAGTTCGCTTTCTAGCTCGGTGCAGTAGTTAATCCTTAAGTTTGGCATTTCCAAATTAGTTAGCCCGTCCTCATTGATGATGACAAGCGAAACTTTATCCTTGCCAGGATAATCCTTCAGGATGGCAATCAGTTCACGAAGATAAGTAGCATCTAATTCATTTGTATTTGTTTGGTCAATGTTTATTATAAGGTGGCGGTTTTTCTTAGTTTGGCCTTGATATTGTCGTACTTCCTGGCAGTTTAGCCTGACTCTACCATTTCTCATTTTTACTTCGCCTTTGACTATGAGGATATTGTCCCTTCGCCATAATTCTTTGGTGTTTTCATAAACCCTGGGCCATGCAGTGACTTCTACACTACCTTCAGCATCTTCAAGAGTTGCCACAATGAACGGGCGTGTATCACGAGTATGGAATTCCTGCACAGTGGTAACCATTCCCGCGGTCACTACCACGCCGTTAGCCCTTTCAGCATCGATTTCGCTGCAAGCGGTGGTGATTATTGACCTCAGTTCAGGGTAGAGCGAATCAAGCGGATGGTGTGAAAAGCAAACCCCTAGTAGTTCCCTTTCCCAGTTAACTTTTTGCTTGTCGGTCACTTCACTATCCTCTTCCTTATATACCATTGTGGTAGGGATGGGAGAGGTTTGAGCCCAGAAATCAAACATAGTGGTTTGCCCTGCATCCCTTTTTTTTCGCTCTATTTGAGCCATGGAGATAACCTTGTCCAGCGATTTTAGTAAGGCTTTTCGCCTGCCCAGAGAATCAAAGCAGCCAGCTTTAATTAGGCTTTCCAATGTCTTCTTGTTGATATTGTACATATCGAGTCGCTGGCAGAAATCCTCTATCGATTTGAAACCACTGCCTTGACTGCGAGCAGACAAAATACGTTCAACAGGGGAGAGCCCGACATTCTTGATGGAGGCTAATCCGAAACGGATAGCTGGGATATTTTCCCCTTGCTTCTGGATGGTGAAGTTGGACTGGCTACTATTGATATCTGGGGGAAGCATTGGGATACCCAAGCGGTGGCACTCAATAATTGCTGAGCGGACCTTGTCCAGGTTATCTAAGTAGGTGGTGAGAAAAGCAGTCATATACTCAACAGGGTAATTTGCTTTAAGATAGGCGTTACGATAAGCAAGCAAAGCATAACTCACGCTGTGAGCCTTGTTAAAGGCATAACCAGCAAAAGGTTCTATCAAGGAAAACACCTCTTTGGCTAACTCGGTGGATATTCCTTTTTTGTTCGCTCCTGAGACAAAATGCTTCTCCTCTTTTTTCATTACCGCGGGTATCTTTTTGCCCATAGCCTTGCGCAGGATATCGGCCTGTCCCAGGCTGTATCCAGCTAAAGTCTGGGCGATAAACATCACTTGCTCTTGATAAACAATGACTCCGTATGTTTCTTCGAGAATCGCCTTCAGGGCAGGATGAGGATAGCGGATGGGGGTGACGCCGTGTTTTGCTTTTATGAAGGTGGCAATTTGTTCCATAGGTCCGGGACGATAAAGGGCTATCATGGCAGCAATATCGTTGAAGGTAGTAGGCTTAAGTTCCTTTATATAGCGGCGCATACCACTTGATTCTAGTTGGAACACACCTTCAGTTTCCCCGGCAGCAAGTAACTGAAAGGTCTTGGTATCAGTGGGAGGCAAATTTTGCAAATCCAGGGAAATGCCTTGATTTTGCTCTATAACTTGCTTAGCCTTAGCCAAGATAGTCAGGTTAGCCAACCCCAAAAAATCCAGCTTAAGCAATCCTAACCGAGCGATGTTTTCCATATGGAACTGAGTCATGACAGCATGGTGATGTCCCTTGCTCGCTGGCTGTAACGGTACATATTCAATTAATGGGGCATGAGATATGACAACGCCAGCAGCGTGTGTGCTGTGGTGACGAATACTTCCTTCTAATTTCCTCGCTGAATCAACTAAACCGTGCACTGTTTCATCTTGATAATAGATATCGTAAAGCTCTTTACTCTGCTCCAAAGCTTTGTCCAGTGTTATTGCTGGCTCTGGGGGGATAAGTCGTGCTACATGGTCAACTTGAGCATATGGGATACCTAAAGCTCGCCCGGTATCCCTTAGTGCTGCTCTAGCGCCCAGAGTTCCAAAGGTGATAATTTGAGCCACATGGTCAGTTCCATATTTTTGGTTCACATAGGTTAGAACTTCATCGCGACGGTCATCTTGAAAATCAAGGTCAATATCTGGCATCTCGTGACGCTCTATGTTCAAGAAACGCTCGAAAACGAGGTTGTAAGTCAGTGGGTCAATATCAGAGACACCTAAACAATAGAGAGCCAGGCTAGCTGCAGCGCTTCCCCGAACACCGACATAGACACCCTGATTTTTGGCAAAGGAAATAATATCCCAAACAACCAGGAAATAGTCAGCAAAATTTGTTTTTTGGATGACGTCAAGCTCATAAGCTAGTCGCCTCCTTGCATCGTCGCTTGGCTTGGGGTAGCGTTTCTCTAATCCTTGCCAGCTGAGCTCAGCTAGAAAATCATCAGCCGTCCTGCCTTGAGGCAACGATACTTTTGGTAAGTGAACTTTGGTAAAATCTAGCTCTAACTGGCACATTTCAGTAATGCGCTGGGTATTCTCTATAGCTTCAGGTAAATCGCGGAACTCACTTCCCATTTCTTCAGGGCTTTTCAGGTAAAAGAAATCTCCAGCCATTCTTAATCTTTTTTCGTCATGTATCGAGCTGTTGGTTTGTATGCATAATAGAAGCTCATGGATAGGAGCATCTTCCTTGTTGATGTAGTGAACATCGCTAGTAGCTACCAGAGGAATAGCGAGCCTTTTAGACAAGGAAACAAGCTCTTGATTAACCTGCTTGAGTTCAGGGATAGGATGCCTTTGAATCTCAAGGTAGTAGTCAGGAAAAGTTTCCTTATACCAGGAAGCAGTTTTGAGTACTTCATCAGTGCGCCCATCTAGAATAAACCGGGCTAGCTCACCGTGAACACAACCGGAAAGAACGATAAGCCCATCGCCATGAAGGGACAAAAGCTTTTTATCTATCCTTGGTTTATAGTAGAATCCTTCCAGATGGCTTTTAGTAACCAGTTGAATTAGATTGCGGTATCCCATTTCGTTTTTGGCTAACAAGGTGAGATGATAGTGATTTCGATGTGCAGCGTCTCGGCTTTGGTGATTGGTTTCAGCCAGGTAAACTTCGCAACCGATGATTGGCTTTACCCCCGCTTCCCTAGCGGCTACATAAAAATCAATCACTCCATACATTGCCCCGTGGTCAGTAATGGCAAGGCTATCCATGCCTAATTCTTTGGTTTTGGCGATAAGTTGAGGAATGTGACACATGCCGTCAAGTAAGCTATATTCAGTGTGGATGTGGAGATGAGTAAACTTTTGCGGCATTTTGTTAATTATAGCATTGCTTTATACCAATGATTAGAGAATCGAAGTGGAAAAAAATTCTTATAGTGGCTCTCTACGGTCTATTTATTGTGTGTTTGCCCATTTTCCTTTGTACAACTACTGCCCGTTGCGCGGTTAACAGCATTCACCTCTATGAATATGGATTTAATAAATACAATGTGGGCCAGGTTACCGCATTGGACAACACGCAGCTGAATGAGATAGCCACTAGGCTCATTTATTTCTTCAATTCTGAAGTAGACACGCCTCAAATGAGGGTAACCAACATATATGGAGAAGAGTTTGAGCTATTCCACGACTATGAGCTCACGCATCTGAACGATGTAAACAAACTTTTCCGTTCTAATTTCTTACTGCAGGGGATAAGTCTGGGTTATATCATCGTTTACATCCTGCTCTTTTTCCTGTGGATTAAAGGACGCTGGCAAGATTTAGCTAAGGGAGTGACGCGAGGATGTGCCTTGACCTTAGGTGTGGTTGCTGCAACAGGCATTGCCGCAATATTCTTCTTTGAACAGATGTTTATTCAATTTCACCTTGTCGTGTTCCCTAACCTATATTGGCTACTTGACCCCAGTAAGGATTACCTCATTATGCTATTCCCTGAAGGTTTTTGGATGGATATTGCTTACTTTGGCGTCGGGGCTATTATTGTGGAAGCTTTGCTTTTAGGTGGCCTTGCCTGGGCGGTCCCCTTCATCTGGAGGAAGAGGCACGGCCAGTAGCTTGTTAACCACTCAAAGGGTAATGGGTGTGTACGGCAAACTAGATACAGGGAAATTCTTTAGCTGAAAATTTCAAATCAAGGGCTAAACAAATCTAAAAGGCTTTCCAGGATTTAGCCAACTTTGCCAAATTCGAGGAAGCCTTTGCTTATCAAAAACTAGGCTGCTCAGAGCCCGGCAATAAGAACACTACAGATATTTGTCTGGGGTACACCCCCGAGATTATGGGTAACGCCAAGCTTTACATCCTTTAGCTGTCTTGGTCCTGCCTTGCCTTGAACTTGTTTATATACCTCATACATCATCCGTAAACCAGAGGCTCCGATGGGATGTCCAAAGCACTTTAATCCCCCATCGGACTGTATTGGCTGAGCACCGTCCAGGTTAAATCGCCCTGCCGTGACATCATCTCCAGCCTTCCCTCTGGGACTAAATTGCAAGTCCTCCATAGTCACTAACTCGGTTATGGAGAAGCAATCGTGGACTTCGGCCATGCTTACTTCCTCACGGGCATTTTTCACCCCAGCCTCTTTATAAGCTGCAGCAGCAGCATGGGCTGTCGATTCTACATGCGTGCCATCATAGGAGCTATGCATTAGTTCTATTCCCGAGCTAACCGAAATTTGCAGCGCCTTGATATAGACAGGGTCGGGCCTGAATTGCTTAGCCATGTCACTGCGGACTACGATCGCCGCGGCTGACCCATCACTGACACCGCAGCAATCATACAATCCTAAAGGCCAGGCAATAATAGGAGCGCTCATAACTTGCTCTACAGTAATTTCTCTTCTAAGATGAGCCTTGGGATTCATAGCACCGTTATGATGACTTTTTGAGGACACCATAGCCAGAATTTTCTTACCTTCATCTGGTTTGAGGTTATACCGGGCAAAATAGCGGGTGGCCAGTGTGGCAAACGCGCCAGGTGCGGTGAAATTTGGTGTTACCATCCTCATCTCAGTTCCTACCAACCGGGCAAACTCAGGAAGACCGGGGTAACCGGTATCCTTTAGCTTCTCCACGCCAAGCGCCAAGGCAATGTCGTAAGCTCCAGAAGCAACGGCATAACAAGCTCCTCGTAAAGCTTCAGAACCAGTGGCGCAAAAGTTTTCCACTCTAGTTGCCGGAATGAAGGGAAATTTCAACGTTTGTGACAGGGGTACTGCACTTTTACCGCAAAACTGCTCGTCAAAACAAGTTCCAAACCAGGCAGCTTGAATATCATTTTTTTCCATCCCGGCATCTTCCAGGCATTCCTTGAACGCCTCGATAATCAAATCGCTGTAGCCAGCATCCCATCTCTCTCCAAACTTGGTGCAACCCATCCCTATGATTGCTACTTTGTCTTTTATTCCCTCTGCCATTTTAACCTCCTTTACATCACCTTCTTGTCATTCCATTAATGGGATTGCCTTCCAACTATAGCTGGTAACCCCCCGCGTATGCTCAACATATTTTATGCGGAAGGTCATCTCCATAGGCATGCCCACTTTTATCTCATCTTGCTCACAATCAGTAATATCAAACCAAAATCTCCCTCCGCCCTCAAAGTCCACCACACCATATATTGCTGGTGGATTAATGGAATATGCCAGCAAATCGGCAGTATAGGTAAATAAAGTAGCCTTTCTGTCGGCAAAGCAATAATCCTCCATTTCATCTATCGCCCCGCAATCAGGGTTTACACACACTCTCTGGATAGGGAATAATGGAGTGCCGCACTTCTTACATTTACTCCCCCAGAGCCCTAAGAAAACTTTGCGACCTCTCCACAACGCTGATAGCTGAGAGGAGGAGGTCTCTTCACCGCGGAACCCTTTGTCCATAGGAATCTCTTCGCGGAATGCCAGGTACTTGTTATAATTATCGAGCATCTTCTTCCTGACGAGCCACTTTTTAATCCCTTTGTTGTCCCTTGCTTTCTCTATCTGGTCGGTTACCTGGAGGAACAAAGCATCGCTGCCGTTTCCATAGCTGGCGACCAATATCTTGTCTCCAGGTTTGGCATCTTCAAGGGCAGCCACAAGCATCACCAGTGGATAACCGGCGCCAGAATCACCCATGATGCGCATCATGGAGTCCTGAACCTGTGAAGGGTCAGCTCCCAGCTTCTTGGCTATGGCTACCGCTGCCCTCTCAAAGTGACAGCCGATAACTATTTTGGCAAAATCCTTGATGTTTAAGTTGTATTTTCCTAATAGTCCCGTGATAGATTCAGTCAATTGCTTTTCATAGCCTTCGTCACGGCGCCACCTATCTTCCCAAGCACGCTCAAACTCATCAAGGTCTGTTCTCCATGAGTCGCTAAAATCATAAGAGAGGGAATAGGAACCTTCTATGCTGGCAATTACATCGGTGTCTCCAATGAGCAGGGAAGCAGCGCTATCCCCGTATAGTTGTTCCTGATAGCCTCCAGCCCTCTCCTTCCGCAAATCAGAAGCACATACCAGTACACTTTTTGCCGAGCCTGCCTTGATTGCATCGCAGGCAGAAAGAACTGCTCCCGTTCCTGCCTTAGTAGAGTCAGTAAAATCAGCAGTCCTGATAGTAGGTTGAAGACTAAGCGCAGTGCCAATTATGCCGGCGTCCTCCCTCTGTTTATATGGCGAGGTGGTGGTGGCGATATACAAACCATCTATCTTCGCCTTATCGATGCCTTTTAAACAATCCCTTGCCGCTGCCACTGCCATGGTTATACTATCCTCATCGTAGTTGGCAATAGATCTTTCTCCTGGTAATATCGCTGCTGGATTAAGCCACCCCATAGCTTTATAGGCAGTCATGCGGTCCATCCGCTGCCAGGGGATGTAACCTCCGTAAGAAGTAATTCCTACCATGCTATCAACCTCCTTCTTCGATTATCCCTTTTATGATTTTGGTCGAACGTTGCATTTTACGAAATTACACGTCAATTGTCAAACATGCGTAATTTGATTCTTACTTCAACATTCTGGGAAGACAAACAGGTTCTCTATTTGCAAATTTCTTTGCTCCATGATTTATGGAGGTCCTTCACCTTGTCCACTATGTGCTTGCAGGCATCAAAAGCCGCCTGTCTGTGAGGTGCTGAAACTGCTATTAGTAGAATATTGTCTGATATGCTTAACGACCCAACACGATGTATTATTGCTATATCTTCTACATCGAATCTATGAATTGCTCTGTCCTCTACCTGCTGTAACTTCTGAGTAATCTCTTTCCTGTCTTCGAATTCTAATCCCGAACCTTGGGGAAATTCACGTACCACACCCAAATAAATTACTATGGCACCGATTTTGGGGTTCTTCATCTTCGCTACTATTTCAGTAACGGAGAAATCTTCTCTTCTTACCTCGACCATCTCAACATGTTCTTCCCGATGATATTGATCGCCTTTTCCTCGTCCCATCCTGTTGCCATTGATGTTTACACTTGTTTCTTATCTATACTACCTATCCATCCAGAAGTAGAAATGCCGGAATGTGAATGAACAGGGTGTTTCCCCGAAGGTTTTCCGTTATTCCCAATTCAAGCATTTTATTGGCTCACTTTGCCAGGCTAATCTGCTCCCGCAAGTATTGTTTCAACACGCCGAATGCTGCTTCAGCAGCGCTGTTCTTATTTTCCTCTCTGTTTCCGCCAAAGATGTGCTTTTGGCTGAAGCTTTTGCCTTCAGCAGCTAAAGCGACGTAAAAAAGCCCCACAGGTTTCTCTGCAGTGGCGCCTGAAGGTCCGGCAATGCCCGTGTTGGAGATACATATGTCTGTGCCGAAGAGTTTTCTACCACTCTCAGCCATCTCAATAGCTGTTTGTGGGCTAACAGCTCCATGATTTTCTATGGTTTCCTTTTTCACACGGAGAACGTTTGCCTTAACCTCATTACTGTAAGCTATCAAAGAGCCTTTGAAGTAGTCGGAACTGCCTGGAACGTTGGTCAACCTATCGGCTATTCTACCACCGGTAGCTGATTCGGCTGTGCTTATAGTAAGTGGTTTTCCTGTCCCTGCCTGGTATTCCCTGACTAAGGAGGCGATTTCTGTTTCCAAATTTGCCATTTTCGAAGCAGCTTATTGTAGCAAATTCAGCGAAGAAATTGAGCCTTCCTGTTATAATTTGCTTGATTGGTGGCTGAATTATCTGATGTGATAACTTTTCTGGGCACTGCGGGAGCCAGATTTGTGGTTACACGTCAGTTTCTAGCTTCTGGTGGTGCATGGCTTAGCCTGGGTGATACTCAATTGCTACTTGACCCTGGTCCAGGATGCCTGGTTCAGGCTACCAAAAGGAATCTCGACCCTTCTAAGTTGAGTGCGATTATTTTGTCTCATCGGCATTTAGACCACAGTGGAGACGTCAATATCATGATTGAGGCTATGACTGAAGGCGGGATGAAGAAGAGAGGCATCGTTTTTGCCCCCGCTGATGCCCTGGATCAAGACCCTGTCATCTTGTCTTATATACGAGATGAGCCTGAAAAGGTAGAAATTCTAACTGAAGGCGGGCATTATAAGGTCGATGACATTTACTTTGAGACGCCGGTCAGACATCACCATCCTGTGGAGACATACGGCTTTATCTTTCGAACACCACGGCACACTTTTTCCTGGATTATCGATACCAAATATTTCGATGACTTAACCCATTACTATGCTGGCGACTTGCTGATTATAAATGTAGTCAGGTTAAATCCTGGGGCTCCTGTTGACCACCTATCTCTTCCCGAAGCAAAGCAGATAATTGAAGAAACAAAACCCAAAGTAGCGATACTCACTCATTTTGGCATGACGATGTGGAAAGCCAGACCATGGGAGTTAGCCCGGAAGTTGGCCGATGAAACGGGGGTTTCGGTGATAGCTGCTCGTGATGGCATGAGGTTTGACTTGGTAAAATTGGAGAAGTGAAGAGCTTCCTGGCAACGGCATATTTTCCCAAAGAGTCCCCCCTCCAGTATCGTCTGCGCTGGAGCGTTTCACTTCCGTGTTCGGGATGGGAACGGGTGGTTCCACCCCGCTCTAGTCACCAGAAAGCTCTCCGAACTCAGTATAATACATTCTTAAGTGGTTGTAAAAGAGATGGTTCCTGAGCAGAGGTGGTTTGTGTTTGAACTTGATGTCCTAGATTTGTAAGTCTTTGTTGAGGGTGATTTTTGGAGATTATTGAAGGAATTCATCGAATTGAAGTGCCCCTGCAATTTATGGTGATGTCTGTATACTTATATTTACTGGAAGGTGATGAGGGCTTAACCTTAGTAGATTGTGGCCCAAATTTGGATGTAACTTATGATTCTTTAAGTAGATATTTAGCTAGTATAAATCGCAAATTTAGCGATATACATTTAGTAGTTGTTACCCACTATCACGCAGACCATTACGGATACATTGGCGAGTTGAAGAGACTGACTAATGCAGAGACAGCAATGCACAGGATAGGAGCTGGTCTGGCCGAGGGGTATAGGTCAAATTCTGAAGAGCACATGGATGGGGTTGTTCAACTGGCTACCCAATATGGCATGCCCGGGGAATACACTGAGATAATCAAACCGCTTCTTGGTATATTGCGGCGAATAGTCTCCCCTGCCAGGATAGATAGGAACTTAGAGGACGAGGATGAAATCTCTATTGGCTCTTCAAGATATCTTGTGATTTGGACTCCCGGACACTCTCCCGACCATATCTGTCTTTACAATCCAGAGAAGAAGGTTCTGCTCTCAGGAGACCACTTATTGCAGGAGATCACCCCTCACATTGGCATTGATGCCTTGAAAGGAATAAATCCCCTGAAGGATTACCTTAAATCTCTGCGGAGAATAAGAGAATATGATATCGCCGTCGCTTTCCCCGGTCACGGTCCGTTAATTAAAGACCCTCAAGGGCGGATAGATGAGATATTACATCATCATGACGAGCGGATGAGGCTAATGAGCGAAGCTGTTACTGGGAGTCCAAAGACTGCCTATGAGGTATCGCTTAATATTTGGGGAGAGGAACTACCCATATTCGAGAAGCCCCTCGCCCTTGCGGAAACAGTGCAACATCTTGAGCTGTTGGTGGAGGAGGGGAGGCTCCAAAAGATTCTGCGTAATTCAATCGTTTACTTTAAAAAATAGGGTTGGCGTTAAAATCCTTTATAAGGAGAATCTTAGAAACCCATTATTATGCTTTTTTTTGAGAGGAATAGTGTAAAATTTCCTACGACGCGGGAATAATGTAGTGTGGGCTAATATCTAAATATAAGGTTAGTCTAAAAGCAAAAGGAGGTGTTTTATGTATTTCGATATTGATTCAGGAATCAGAGAAAACGAAGAGTTGACTATGTTAAGAGAGCAGACCCATAAATTTGCCGCGGAGGTAATAAGACCTGCTGCGAAGGAACTTGATCGAATGGAGCCGAGGAAAGTGGCCGAAAAAGATTCACCCTATTTCGATGTAATGAAGCAGATGAAAAAGATGGGCTATCACAGGATGCAAATACTTAAGGAATACGGGGGTCTGGAATTGACTCCGGATGAAATACACATAGTAAACGAAGAGCTTGGTTGGGGGAGTGTGGGGTTAACAACGGCGATAGGTGTAGATTCTCTACCACCGGCAATGGCGTCTCTAGTAGGTTCGCCTCAGTTGATAGAAGAGGTGGTGCGTCCCTGGATGGAGGACACAGAGGGTAAATATCATGGCTGTTGGCCTGTGATGGAGGAAGCGCATGGCTCAGATTATGTAATCGGGATGAGCTATCCTCATCCCGAGGAATTTGGCAGCAAAGGTTTTGTTACTGCTGACCCGGATGGAGATGGCTGGGTTATCAATGGTGCAAAGTCCTACTGGACATCTTCTGCCCCATGTGCCAACTATGCCTTCCTTATTGTGAATCTCCCTCCTCACAGAAGTATTGCTGATGTGGGCGGATGCATAGTTCCACTGACCTTACCGGGCGTAACTCAAGGTGCGCCAATAGATAAACATGGCTTGAGGGATGACCCTCAAGGGGAGCTTGCCTTTGATAATGTCAGAATTCCTGCGCATTACATGCTCCTTGCTGAACCTGTTTTCGGGCATTTCGCTACTAAAGTACTTATCAGCTCGACGAGCTGTGGCATGGCTTGCATGTTCACTGGACTGGCGCGAGCTGCATTCGAAGAGGCTTTAAAGTATACCAGGGATAGAGTGCAAGGAGGGAAGCCTCTAATCGAACATGATGTGGTAAAGCTAAGACTTTCTGACATGTTCTTAAAGGTTGAAACTGCGAGGTATTACACAAGGGTGGTGCTGAGACATGTTACGGAACGCAGTAGAGCTTTAACTTTTGATCAATCAACAGCGCACGCTCTTACAGCACAGGTTTACGCTACCAGTGTAGCGTATGAGGTAGCACATGAATCCCGGCAACTTCATGGTGCAAATGGACTCACCAAAGACTATCTCATTGAAAAGCTTTATAGAGATGCGACGGCTGGACTGATGGAGGATGGCTCCAACGAAGCGCTGTCCCTCGAAGCTGCGTATGCCCTTCTTGAAGAGGGAAGATATACTACGGAATAGGAGGGATGGAGTGGTGAGAATACCGCCAAACGAAAGAAACAGAAATAAAAATTGTACAAGGAGGTAGAAAATGGCATTAGTATTTGGCTCAATGGAATGGTATGAGAAAGTGAAAGAACTGGCGAACAAAGATGAGGATTTCAAAAAAGGAACAGCAGACTGGGAAGGAGCTATGCGCACCGTGGTCATTTATGATGAGGAACTTCTGAAGGATTATTCCAAGGAAGAATATGTCAGGTCATTTATGGGCACGCTAGGTCTGGTAAGTAAGGAAGAGCGTGTGAAAGCCTATGAGGGAACCCCTGTGGGAGAGCTGATGAAGAAGCTGGGTTATGCCCTAGATGTGGATGTTGCTGATATAGACCCTGCTGAGTCAGCAAAGAGGTTTTCACAATTAACCGTAGATGATATAGCAGGAGTAGAAGCGTATAGTGTTTTTGAGCCTCACCATGGTGTTCTCAAAGAGATGAGGCCAATATTGCCAGACGAGTATAAAGATGCTCGCTTCACCCTCACCGGCCGATATTCTGCCTGGAAGGCAATGGCTACAGGGAAGGCGAATTCTACCCAGCTGGTAATGTCGGGCAAGATGAAGCTTGAAGGTGACATGTCATATATAATGAGGCACATGGCTGCAATGAATGCGCTGAATAGCATATATCAACAGATTGAGCTTGTCCCCTAGTCTCATCTTCTGGAAAGGAGGTGAGGGCGAGGAGGTGTAGTTACTGTATTAAACAAAATTTAGAAAGGAGGGATCAGGATTAGGAGAAGCATAAAAGTATCCTTGGACAAGGTCAAACGGAAATCTGACACTTTAGGTTAACAAAGAAAAGGAGGTGTATTATGGGTTTTGTCAAATCATTAGAATGGATCACTGAGAATTATCCGGAGACCGCGGAGTTCTATGATGCGGAAGTGCTGACAATTTATTTTGAAACCAAGCCTGAAGTTGTAGAGCGATTGCTTCCTCCGCCGCTTGAACCGTTCGAAATACCTATCGGCTTTGTTTTCGTCGCCAATTATCCTAGAACCAATTTTAGCGTGCCATATTTGGAGAGCGCACTCTTCCTGCAGGCCAGATATAATGGTGAAGAGGGGGCCTATTGCCTTGCGATGCCAGTTACGGACGACATGGCCTTAATTCTCGGCCGCGAAATCTATGGCTATCCCAAGAAAATCGCGAAAATCGATCTCAAGCGCAATGGAATTGAGGTAGAAGGCTGGACGGAGCGCCGAGGGGTGCGTTTCCTAACCGTCCATGCAAAGCTCACCAGCAAATGGAACGATGAGAGCGCTCAGGAAGTGTTTGCCGAGATGTTTAAGGACAACATCGATCTCGTTGTCTATAATTTCAAATATTTTCCAGCACCCGGCGGGGCTGGCGGTGGGGTTGGCTTTGACTACAATCCGCGTCTCATCAGGGAAGTGATACAATTGCGCCCCAACAATGTGGAGATGGGTGAAGCTGAACTTGTGCTCCAGTCTTCAGAGCATGACCCATGGGGTGACGTAGATGTTGTCCGAGTGCTGGGTGCGTCATACAGCGTAGGCAACAACACCATGCTGCCTGGCAGTGTTGTAGCCGAAGTCGACCAGAATGAATTCGCACCGTATGCATTCATGAAGTTAGACAACGTTAGACAACTTGCGATGATGTCTAGCTAAGTACATTAACAGAATTATTGGTAGCGTCATGATTTTATGGCTTCGCTATTGTTCTAGCCAGGATGTGGAAGAGGTCACCCTCAGTAATAGGGGTAAGGTCTGGTCCTATACCATTGTGTATGAGGGCTACCGCAATTTAGTAGGATTGACTCCGCCTTATGCTGCCGCTTTCGTAGGGTTGTCCGAAGGTGCATACGTTCATAGTGCTATAGTCGGGTGCAAGCCAGAGGAGGTGAAAGTTGGCATGGATGGCGAACTGGATTTTCTGGATATTGGCAAACAGCAAGTAGTATACATATTCAAACCTGTCGCAGGATGAAAAAGGAGGGATTTTTATGAAGGTTTTAGTTACCGGCATTTCTGGTTATTTAGCCTCCGTTGTTACTCCTCGCCTTCTCGAAGATGATGAAGTTGAGGAAGTTCGTGGTGTTGACCTCAAATATCCCCAGAACATAGACACAACAAACTCAAAACTAGTGTTCATTAAAAAAGATGTCAGAGCCCCCGATATCGTAGATTCCTTTTCAGGAATTGATGTGTTATTCCATTTTGCCTTTATTGTAAACCCTGATGTTCCTTATGAGGAGATAGATTCAATAAATATTGAGGGCTCAGAGAATATCTTTAACGCCGCAGCAAAGGCAGGTGTTAAACATATCCTTTACACCAGTTCAATTGCGGCCTACGGTGCCGACCCAACGCACAAATTACCCTTAAAAGAAGATTCCCCTCTTAAACCAAATGAGGATTGGTATTACTCAAGAGCAAAAGGTGCTGTTGAAAGATTTCTAAACGAATTTGAGCAAAAATACCCTGACATAAAAGTAACCAGATTCAGACCGGCAATATTTCTGGGTCCAAATATCGATAATCAATTCGGCACTCTTTTAAGATCTCCGGTGATTATGGATTTGGGCTATGATGCTAAAATTGAATGGGTGTGGGATCAGGACGTTGCCGATGCAATATATCTTGCTTTTGAAAAGGGAAAAACTGGTATTTACAACTTAGGTGGTGAAAATCCCTTAACCTGGAAAGAAATTGCTGAAATTACAGGGAAAGAGACATTGGACATTGATCTAAACAGCGAAAGTGGCAGGGAATTATTTAGCCAACTTCTTACCGCGATGGATAGAGGATTTGCAGAGTGGCTTGATAAACCTGTTAGATATCCTATACTGGTGGATTCTTCGAAAGCTAGAAAGGAGCTTGGTTGGCAACCGAAATATGACTCTGCTGGTGCTATAAAAGCCTTCCTCGGGCTCTAAATAAAAAGGATATTACTTAGGTGGTGAAAATGGCTCGTAAGGTAGTGGTTCTGGGTGTAGCGGTAACTAAACTTGTCAGGGAGACCACCAAAAACGTGATGATATTTAAAATGTAAGGGGGAAATCATTCCACTGGAGGCAGAGACGGATGGGCAAACAACATCTAACCTCTGAGTATTTCGTCGGCACCAGTGGCTGGCACTATGACCATTGGCGTGGGCTTTATTATCCTGAAGGATTGGCAAGGCCAAAGTGGCTGCAATTTTATGGTAAACAGTTTAACACCGTTGAGCTCAACAATAGTTTCTATCACTTGCCTACTGAGAAAGCTTTTATCACCTGGCGAGAGTTAGCACCTGAGAACTTTGTTTATGCGGTTAAGGTAAGCCGATTCATCACTCATCTAAAGAAGCTGAGGAATATAGGCTCTGCATTGGACAATTTCCTGTCACGAGCCTGCTTGCTTCAAGATAAGCTAGGTCCTCTGTTATACCAGTTGCCGCCTAATATGAAACGCAATGACGTAGTGCTGGAGAGTTTCTTATCCAGTTTACCTCAAGAATACCGGCATGTATTTGAATTCCGCCACGAGTCCTGGATTGATGACGCTGTTTTTGAAATCTTAAGACGATACAAAGTTGGTCTGTGTGTTTTCGATATGCCTGGTTTCACCTGTCCTCCGGTGGCTACTAGCGATTTTGCCTACATTCGATTTCATGGCAGTGGAGGGATGTATTCAAGCTGCTATTCCAATGAGGAGCTTTCCCAATGGGCTAAAAAAATTGCTAAATTGGCCAAGGGAGTGAAAATTGTTTATATCTACTTCAACAACGATGCTGAAGCCTTCGCTATAAAAAATGCCTTGACCTTAGCAAGTTACCTGGAGCATTAGCTAGCGATCAAGGTACCCTTTTTAATGTTTTAAGCTCATAAATATTCCTTGATGTTCCTGGCTAAAGCAGGTGTTATGCCTTTCGTTTTACTGAGCTCTTCTGGAGAGGCTTCCTTGATGCCCTTGACTGACTTAAATCTTATTAACAAAGCCTTTTTTCGCTTTGGTCCGATGCCGGGGATATCGTCTAACACTGAGGCAATGCCTTTCCTGCTGCGTAACCTCCGATGATAGCTTATAGCGAAACGATGTGCCTCGTCCCTCGCTCTTTGAAGCGTGTGCAGAGCGGAAGAATCCTTAGGAATATCAACTGGTTCTGCCTTGCCGGGCATGAAGACGTCTTCATTTTCCTTAGCTAGACTGGCGACCGGCACAGAATGCATTCCTAATTCTTCTATGGCATTGACCGCCGAGCTAAGCTGTCCTTTGCCGCCATCGATGAGAATGAGGTCTGGGTTGATCGCCCAGTTATCTTTCTGTGGAGTTGTTTCGTTAAGCTCCCTTGCACCGGCGGCTCTTTTAAATCTCCGTTTCAATACTTCCTGGATCATGGCGTAGTCATCAGCACCGGTTACTGTTTTGATCTTGAAACGGCGGTAATGAGCTGGCTTGGGTATCCCTTTCTCCAGAACAATCATGCTGCCTACGGCTAACGCCCCTTGAATATTGGAAATATCGTAGCATTCTATCCGTAATGGCATTCGTGGCAGACGGAGTTTGTCCTTGAGCTGTTGTAACCCCGAAGTTATAGCTTGTAGATTCATTTCCTTAGCTTTGGCTAGCTGTAAGCCTTTATTGGCATTGTCAATCGCCATGTTCATCAATTGTCTCTTTGCCCCCCGCTTCGGCACTTGGAGGCTTATATTGCCTCCTCTTTGTTTCTTGAGCCATTCGGAAAGTGTTGGAAGTTCATTCACTGGGTGTTGAAGCAATATTGTAGGTGGAATATATGACGATGAGGCGTAATATTGCTTTACGAAGCTGGTAATTATTTCGTTTGGTGTCTCACCATGGACATTTTCCATGATGAAATGGTCGCGCCCAACAAGCTTATTGTTGCGGATGAAGAATATCTGCACACAAGCCTGCCCCTTGTTTTGTGCTAAAGCGATAATGTCTTGTTCCCCTTTCAAAATGACGGCAATTTTCTGTGCCTCGATTACCTTCTGTATTGCCGTGATTTGATCGCGAAGCAAAGCGGCCTTTTCAAACTGGAGGTAGTGGGATGCATCCATCATTTTTTGATTTAATTGGCGAAGGACTAGCTCCTGCTTGCCTTCTAGAAATTGAATAACTTGATTTATCATCTCGTGGTATTCCTCTTTGGTTACAGCGCCAGTACATGGTGCGAGGCATCGGTGAATATAATATTCGAGGCAAGGCTTTTTGTCTCTGCCAGTGATGGTTTTAGTGCAGGAGCGAAACGGGAAAATTTTCTTTATCAATCTCAATGTTTTGCGAATGGAACCGGCACTGGCGAAAGGGCCGAAGTATCTAGCACGGTCTTTCTGAAAACGGCGAGTAATATAAACACTGGGCCAATCTTCAGTGACATTTATTTTAAGATAGGGGAAAGTTTTATCGTCTTTTAGGCGAACATTGTAGCGTGGGCGATGCCTTTTTATCAGGCTGCATTCTAATATCAATGCCTCTTGCTCGGAATTGGTGACTATGAAGTCAATGTCGCTTACATTTGACATTAAGCGCTGAATTCTTGGGGGAAGATTTCTATGTTCTACAAAATAGCTTTTTACCCGGTTGCTGAGGTTGGCAGCCTTGCCTACGTAGAGCACGTTCCCCTGTTCATTCTTGAACCAATATACTCCAGGGTTTGCGGGAAGAGTTTTCAGTTGTAGCACTAATTTTGCTGATGTCACAGTTGAATACTATAACAACAGGGGATTACCACGGGCAAAAAGTGTGATAAAATGAGGTAAATGAGAAAAGATGTGGGCACTTTCCTGGAATACCTCACTGACAGTAAAGGTTGTTCACAGAATACTCTGGCTGCTTATTCTAATGATTTAAACCAATTGATGACGTTCATTGAGACAAATAAAGGTGAGGGTGCTATTGACTCAAACGATGAGCTGATGAAAGGCTATCTATTTAACCTCAGGGACAGAAAGTATTCTTCAGCCACGGTAGCTCGGAAAATAGCCTCAGCGAAGTCATTTTTCAAGTTCATGGTCGACGTGGGCAAATTAAAGAACAATCCGACGCAAGGTTTGCTATCTCCCAGGGTTAAGAGGCGTTCACCGTCTGTCTTGTCTCCCTCCGAGTTTCGCCGTTTGTTGGCAGAGTCAGCGAAGCTATCCACTCCAGAGGCTAAAAGAGATAAGGTGATGTTAGAATTACTTTATGCTACAGGCTTGCGGGTAAGTGAGTTAATATCACTGGATACCAGGGACATTAATTCGGAGCAGCGTTATCTTTATTGCTCTCATGGCAATTCAAAGAGGCGGGTTCCGTTTGACTCTTATATTGCCAAGCTATTGCGAGACTTTATCAATGGTGCCAGGTTTGAGCTCCTGTATGATGAGAGGGAGAAAGCGCTATTTTTGAATCGGCTTGGCAAGAGACTCACCCGGCAGGGATTCTGGGAAATTGGCAAGAATTATGCTTCTAAGGCTGGGCTTGGTGGTAAAGTTACCCCGCGGACCCTGCGGCATAGTTTTGCGGCAAATAAATTACAAACTGGTGCTGAGCTTCGAGATGTGCAGCAACTCCTGGGACATGTTTATATCTCAAGCACCAAGGTTTATGAGCAAATAAGTCCCACATTAAGGTAAAAGGTATGCCCAAAAAGTCACACCGTAGCAAGGCAAAGCATCGTGCCAAATCGGCGAGAATAGCCAGAGAGAGAAGTTCGCAACAGGTTGTCTCAACCGTTGCTGAGTCGGGTGCCTTGGCTAGAAAGAAAGTTCCTGAAGGCCAAGTTTTTGTTGCGCGCTATCAATATGTAATGCCCGAGCTACGGCGTATTGGCATCCTCGGTGGCTTGATGATTTTAATTCTCATAGCGTTATCTTTTATCCTTGGTTGATTTGAAAGTAACCTGTGGTGGATTTAAGCCTTGCTCGGGACAATTTAATTGCCAAACTCAGCTTGGAGATTTCTGATAAGCGTGTGCTTGAAGCTATGCGGCGTGTTCCGCGCGAAGCTTTCGTACCTGAAGATCAATATTATGCCGCCTACGAAGATAGGCCATTGAGCATTGGCTTTGGGCAGACTATCTCCCAACCTTATATTGTGGCTTTAATGGTGCAGGCGTTAGAGCTTAAAGGTGGGGATAAAGTCCTGGAGCTGGGCGCCGGGAGTGGCTATGAAGCAGCCATATTGGCCGAGTTAACCAGTGAAGTTGTCACTGTAGAGCGCATATCTGAATTGGTAGAAGGAGCTAAACGCGCTTTGGAAAAGCTTGGTTATTCTAACGTCAAGGTTCACCTTGCCAGCAGGGAGTTAGGTTGGTCTGATGAGGAACCCTATGATGCTATCATAGTTTCCGCTGGTGCCCCCACTATTCCCCAGATTCTTTTGAACCAACTATCTTTTGGTGGACGGTTGGTGATTCCGGTGGGTTCCCGTTGGCAGCAGGACTTGCTGAAGGTTACCAAAAGGCGGAAGGGGAATAAAGTGGAAAATTTAGGTGGATGCTATTTTGTGCCACTCATTGGTGAAGGTGCCTGGGAGGAATAAAGCAAATAAGGAGGTGGAAATGGAGGTATTTGAAGCAATAAAAACGAGACGCAGTATTCGTCATTATGAATCTGAGGCTATCGCTGAAGAAAAGCTTAATGCTGTTTTGGAGGCTGCCCGTTGGGCACCCTCCTGGGGAAACACCCAATGCTGGAGGTTCCTAGTAGTCCGAAATAATGACACGAAAGCCAAATTAGCCGATGCCCTTACGTCCTGGAATCCAGCCCACGAAGCTGTCAAAGAAGCGCCTGTAGTTATTGTGGCTTGTGCTGAGCTGGGCAAATCTGGTTTTTATAAAGATGCGCCAGTCACGGATAAAGGTGATTGGTATATGTTTGATGTAGCGCTGGCAATGCAAAACATTGCCTTGGCAGCTCATTCTTTAGGCTTGGGGACTGTGCATGTTGGTGCCTTCGATGCTCAAAAGGTAGCGCAGATTCTAAACGTACCCCAGGGCGTAGTAGTGGTGGAAGTGCTTCCTTTAGGTTATCCAGCCAGGGAAGGCAAGACACCGAAAAGGAAGGAACTTTCCGAACTGGTATTCCATGAAAATTACGGGCAAAAATAGAGTGCCCTCAAGGGAATTCGAATCCCTGTCTTCAGCTTGAAAGGCTGACGTCCTGGTCCCCTAGACGATGAGGGCAAGCAGCACTATTCTAGGGATAAATAGCTGAGGTTTCAAGACCAGCGGACTGTGGTAAACCGAACATTAAATTCATATTTTGCACTGCCTGCCCTGCCCCTCCCTTTATCAAATTGTCCAGGCAGCTAACGACGATAACCCTATTTGTCCTTGAATCGATGGTGGGGTAAATAATGCAGAAGTTGGTTCCTGTGGTGTATTTGGTTTGGGGAGGATTATCTGCTATGTGAACAAAGGGAGCATTTTTGTAAAAATCACGATAAAGCTGTTGTAGTTCCTTTTTGAGTAAATTACTATCCTTCAATGGAGCATAGCATGTAGTTAATATACCTCGGGTCATCGGGACTAAGTGAGGCACAAAAGTCGCTGATAAGGCAAGCTCTGGGTTTAATGCTCTTAGTTCTTGTTCAATCTCAGGTAGGTGGCGGTGTCCTTCAACAGAATAGGCGGAGGCGTTTTCATTGGTTTCAGCATAATGGCTGGCTAAGGTCAAGGTTCTGCCAGCGCCAGATACCCCAGACTTGCTGTCAATTATTACTTCAGGTAAGATGACGGCTTCTTTGACTACCGGTGCTAATGCCAGGATAGCGCCAACGCTGTAACAACCAGGATTGGCTACCAAGCGTGCTGAAGCTATCTCCTTTTCATGAATTTCAGACAATCCGTAAATTGCTTCCTGCAACAAATCGGGAAATGGGTGGGTAAAGCCATACCATTTTGGGTATTCATTGGCGTCTTTTAACCTGAAGTCAGCACTGACATCGATGACCTTGATGTTTTGTGTCAGCAGAGAAGGCACTACGTCCACGCTTGATTTATGGGGCATTGCCGAGAAGGCAACATCTATATTGCTATCTATATCGGCTTCTATTAACTGGTTTATATCGCCCAGGTGCGGGAAAACCTCACCCAGCTTTTGTCCTGCAGCGCTTCTTCCTGTAATAGATTTAAGTTCTACCTCGGGGTGGTGATGAAGCAAGCGAACTAGTTCGATGCCAATATACCCGGTAACATTTATTATGCCAGCTTCTATTTTTGACACTGAAAGCCATTATACTATGTAATATTTGATTAAGTGAAGCAATAATGTTATTTTTATCACTTAACTTTATGGGGGAGGAGCATGCCTAAGATTTATTTCATAGACGTTACTAATCGGGACGGCGTTCAAACTGCTAATCTCGGCCTATCTAAGCTTGAGAAGACCATAATAAACATCTATCTCAATGAGATGGGTATCTTTCAATCTGAGTTTGGTTTTCCTACAACGAGACACGAGTCGGCTTACCTCCAGGCCAATTTAGAATTGGCTGCCATAGGGGTTTTGCAACCTATTCGGTTGTCCGGGTGGCTAAGGGCGATAGTCAGTGATGTCGAAACAGCATTTAGGTTTGTTCCCGATATCCGACATCTCAATCTATCAATCTCTACATCAGCCCAGATGATTTCCGGTAAATTCCGTGAGGAAAAGAAGCGTGAGGATATTGTAGAGATGATGATTGATGCCGTGGAAGCTGCTAAAGCACTTGGAACTGAAAGTATTGGTGTAAATGCTGAAGATGCCTCCAGAACAGACATGGACTTTTTAATCGAATTTGCCTCAGCAGCAAAGGAACACGGAGCTCAAAGGTTCAGGTATTGTGACACTCTTGGCTACGATGACCCTTTTACCATATATGAAACTGTCAAGACGCTGGCGGAAAATGTAGGGATTCCCATCGAAGTTCATTGCCACGGCGATTTAGGTATGGCTGTCGCTAATTCTGTTGCTGGAGCTAAAGGAGCTATAGATGGTGGGCAGGATGCTTATATCAACACCACGCTTAACGGGATGGGAGAGAGGGCAGGCAATGCTGACCTCGTGGCAACAATTCTAGCAGTGACTAAATCGAAAGGATTTGCCGGCAGGTATCGATTGGGGAAGCGAATTAACCTGAAAAAGGCGTGGAAGATAAGCAAATTTGCCAGCTATGCCTTTGGGGTTCCTGTCCCGATAAATCAACCGGGGGTTGGAGCCAATGCTTTTGCTCATAGCTCTGGCATTCACGCTGATGGTGTGTTGAAGGATCCGGAGAATTATGAGCTATATGATCTTGCTGAATTAGGCCGAGGAGAACCGGAGTTTGTGGAAACTGGCAGGGAGATATGTTCCGGTGAATACGGTGGGATATCCGGGTTCAGGCACATAATGGGAAAGATGGCGATAACCTTTGACGATAGTGCGAAAGCTGGAGAGATTCTGGAATTGGTGAGGTATGCCAATGTTGAGGCTCAAAAACCCCTTATTGAGGACGAGTTGTTGTTCATCGCTGCGTATCCACAGATTGCAAAGAAGCTGTTAACGTTAAGCCCACTGGAGTAATGTCCTGTGTTTACTTGATAGGCTGAATTTGCTCCCGGATTTACTGAATGTCTTCAATAAGATAGTTGAAAATACCAGCAGGAGCAATAATGCTGATGGTTTGCCCTTTTTGTTTACGTAACAAAGCTTTACCAATGGGTGAGGCGATGGAAATTATGCCCTCCGCTGGGTTTGTCTCTTTCGGGTCTGCTAGAGTATAGCGAAGCTCCCTGCCTGAGGCTGAATCACGAAGCTTCACTGTATTCCCAATTTTTATCTGTAAAGTATCTTGGGTCGCACTTATGACTGTTGCTGAATTCAAGATCATCTCTAGCTCCTTTATTCTGCCCTCCAGGTGTGATTTATGTTCCCGTGCTGCTTGCAATGGTGCATTTTCGCTGAAGTCCTTATCGGCTGCTGCCTGGCGTATCTCCTTAAGGACTTCGGAACGCGCGCTCTTGAGGGTGGTTAACTCTGCTTCCATTTTAGCGTGACCTTTCCTGCTCAGGGCAGATTGCATTTTGGGAATTTGTTGAATTGCTGTGGCTGTTTTTGAGGCCGTTCTTTTCGCCCGAACATGGCTGGCTAGCTTTACCTTAGTGAAGCCCTTTCTATGGATATAGTTAAGGAAGGGTCTAATTGGCTCAGCGGCTGAAGGGGTAATCCGCTCGGTGTAGTCAGCTATATCAGGTGGGGTGATGCTGCTTGCTTTCCTGCTCACGCCAAGCCATCGCACAAGATTATAAATTTCTGCTTGTGCCTTTTCTTTTTGTTCCGGAGGCAAATTGCCCAGAAAGCTGTTAGCTACCTCGAGGAGTGTAGCATCCTGCTTGGCGGTATCTTCCATCAACGGAGTAATAATAAGACGGGAAGGGGAGTTGTGTCAATCGAGGGCGTAAATGGGGGTTATCATTTGGAAGAGTCCCTCCTTACGTCATTGCGAGGAGCGTTAGCAACGAAGCAATCTCAGTTTTGTCATTCTAAGCCTCATGGGTGAAGAATCCCTTATGGGTTGCTTCGCTTTGCTCGCAATGACAATGGGGAAAAGGCTTACCTTGATGGCATAATGTAGCCAATAAACTTGTAAGCTAGTTTGGCCAATAAAAAGGCGTAGGAAGGTAAGCTTCCTTCAGGGCAAAACTCCATTAAGTCAAAGCCAACTATGTGCTTGTGAATTGCTGTTAGCTTAATTATCTTCAAAACCTGTTGCCACTGTAGGCCATCAGGCTCAGGGGTGCCTACCGCTGGCATGATTGATGGGTCAAGGACATCCACATCTATGGTTACATAAACATCGTCGCTAAGCGAAGATAACATCTGTTTTTCGAAGTTCTTATTTTCCGTTAAGGTGGGCATGTAAAAAACACTCAACTTGTTCTCAGTTATGAATTGTTTTTCCTCCCGGCTAAGGCTACGGATTCCAACCTGAATAATGGGGCAGAGTTCATGGATACGGCGCATGACACAAGCGTGACTATATTTGGTGCCTAGATATTCATCACGGAGGTCGGTGTGGGCATCTAGCTGCAGCACGGAAAGTCTGGGGAATGCCTCCTTAAAAGCTCTAACTGTTCCCAGAGTAGGCGAGTGTTCCCCGCCAAACATTACCACAAATTTCCCCTGCTTAATTAGTTTCTTGGTTGTTTGATAAACCCTATTGACCATTTCTTCAGGGCTGTTCATCATCGGTTCTACCTCAGGCAGGGTATGGATGCCGACTTTGCATATCTCACGCTCTAGTTCGAGGTCATAAAGCTCCAGATATCGAGAGGCGTCAATTATGCTTTGCGGACCATAGCGAGTTCCGCTTCTCCATTCAGTGGTGCTATCATAGGGAACGGGCAAAATAACCACTTTGGCTGATCTTAACTCGGAATAGGGTGGCTGTAAGCCGGCAAAGACTCTGGAGGGCATGAATGGCTGCCTGTTATCTTCCATGGTAAGCGAAGCCAGAAGTGACTGCGGCAATTGGTTCGATTTCTGACCACTCTCTATCCATCAAACAGGTTCTTGACTTGACTAACTGGAATTTGTCTTGAAAATCCCTTATTACTTTTTCAGTGTCGAAGTCCTTGCAAGAAAAGACATCTATGTTGACATAATTTCGCTCGACAAAGGTATGAATAGCGATATGGCTCTCACTAATGAAGATAAATCCTGATATGCCCCAATCCTGGGGATTTGATCCTACACATCTAACCACATAAGGAGGTGAAATCTTGGTCATGCCAATTTTTGGTGGATAATTCTCTAGCCAGTGGGCGACGAACTGCTCATCTTGAAGGATTTCTTTGCTATCAGAATAGCCATCAATAATCAGGTGCACATTAAGCCTCCTTTAATGGCATTTCTGTTAGCGCAAAAGGGACAGCATAGCAGCTCTCTGCTATTCATTGACTGGCGGACCATGGTTCAAATATTTCTCTATCAAATCCATGGCGCAATACTTGCCACACATGCTGCAAGTTCGCCCACCGGAGGCGAAACGTTGATGGACTTGTTGTGACTGTTTCGGGTCCAAGGATAATTTAATTTGAGTTTCCCAATCAAAACTTTTGCGAGCCCGTGACATCTGGTCATCCAGTTCTTTAGCTCCCTTTACGCCTTTGACGATGTCACCAGCATGAGCGGCTATGCGGGAGGCAATTACTCCTTGTTTTACATCCTCTACCCCAGGTAGTCCGAGGTGTTCTGTTGGAGTGACGTAGCACAGGAAATCTGTTCCTGCAGCGGCGGCAATGGCACCTCCGATAGCACCGACGATATGGTCATAGCCAGCACCTATATCAGTAACTAAAGGACCAAGGACATAGAATGGTGCGTCATGACAAAGGCTTTTTTCCAATTGAACATTGCTGGTTATCTGGTCTAATGGCAAATGTCCTGGGCCTTCGACGAAGACTTGAACATTAGCTTCTCTGGCACGTTTCACTAACTCACCGATTGTAATTAGCTCCTCAAGTTGAGCCCTATCAGTTGCATCAGCCAGACAGCCGGGGCGTAAACCATCGCCTAAACTTAAGGCGAAATCATATTCATGAGCTAACTCCAATAAACGGTCGTAATATTGGTATAGGGGATTTTCCTTTCCGTTGTGGAGCATCCATCCAGTCAAGAAAGCACCTCCTCGAGACACCATACCGGTTATTCTGCCCTGGCTTTTCAGCCGTGCAATTGTAGCTTGAGTTACCCCACAATGGAGAGTCATGAAATCAACGCCGTCCTTAGCTTGGTGTTCAATAACATCGAAAATCTCATCCACGCTCATATTTACGATGGCACCGTGTTTCTCAATGGCTTCAATTCCTACTTGATAGATAGGGACGGTTCCTAGTGGCAGGGTGCTAGCATTGATGATAGCTTGTCTTATAGCTGAAATATCTCCACCGGTACTGAGGTCCATAACTGTGTCACTGCCAAACTCAATGGCAGTTTGCAGTTTTTTCAGCTCCATATCTAAATCGCAGAAGTCGGGTGATGTGCCGAGATTGACATTGATCTTCGTCCTCAGCCCCTTGCCTATACCGCAGGGGATTAAATTGGCATGGTTAGGGTTGGCTGGTATCACAATGACGCCATTAACCAGCCCCTGCAATACAAAATCTATTTCCACCCCTTCTTTCTCAACCACATGCTTGATCTGGGGTGAAATGATACCCTGTTTAGCTAATTCTATCTGCGTCATTTTGCGTCCTGTATGGCTTCAGGTGGCAAATCTAACATAAGACAATTACCAATGCAAGCTTGGCAAGATAGGTGGCTCAATGCTTGTGGAATACGAAATCTCGCTTTTGTCAGCAAGACGGGTTACATTAGCTTTACATTGTTTCCGGTGCTGTCATGCCCATAAGGTGGAGCACTTTAGCCAGGATGATTTGAGTCGCTCTGACTAACTCAAGCCGAGCTTTGGTCAATGCATCGTCCTGGGAGACAACCCGGCACTGCTTATAGAAGCTGTGGAAAACAGTAGCCAGTGCTTGAGCGTAGTAGGGTAGGTGGTGGGGCTCAAGGTTAGCAGCTACCCTTTCTATAACCTCGGGGAGCATTATTAAATGGCGAATCAAGGTTAGCTCTGGCTCAGTGGAAAGCAAGGACACATCGCCTTGACTGTAATCTATTTGCCGCTGTTGGGCTAAGCGGAGGATGCTGGCAATTCGAGCATGAGCATACTGGACATAGTAAACAGGATTATCTGCTGACTGTTTTTTAGCTAACTCCAGGTCGAAATCCATCTGGCTTTCAGCGGAGTAGGATAGGAAAGAGAAGCGGCAAGCATCCGCTCCTACCTCATCTATTACCTCACGCAGGGTAATGATGTCACCGCTTCGCTTGGATACCTTAAGTGTTTCTTTTCCGCGGTGAAGGGTAACCAGTTGACATATTATCACCTTGAGTTGTTCCGGGTCTTGCCCCAAGGCTTTCATTACTGCTTTCATCCGGGGAACATGTCCCTGGTGGTCAGCTCCCCAGATGTCAATCACGGTGTCAAATTTCCGCTCTATGAACTTGTTGTAATGATAAGCAATATCGGAGGCGAAATAAGTGGGTGAGCCATCACTTCTGACTAACACATTGTCTTTATCCTCCCCTAGCAGGCTTGATGCAAACCAAACGGCATTTTCCTTTTTAGTCACGTAGTTTCCACCTTCCAGTAGTGCCATGGCTTTGCTGTATTGTTCACCCTTGTAGAGGCTTTTTTCGTTAAACCACTCATCGAACTCAACGTTTAATAGAAGAAGGTCTTCTTTAATGTTGTTTATTATCCTGTTAAGCCCGAGTTCAGTGATTGCCTCGATCGCTTCTTTTTGGGGTACATTGAGAAACTTATCTCCATGTTCTTCGGCGATTTCCTTTGCCAGGTCAATCACATAATTACCATGATAGCCATCGGGGGGCATATCAGCCTCTTTACCAAAGTTCTGCAGATAACGAACATAGAGTGAATGCCCGAATAGCTCTATTTGGTTGCCTGTATCGTTTAAGTAATATTCCCTTTCCACCCGATAGCCAGTGCTAGAAAGGACATCAGCCAGGGTGCTGCCCAGAACAGCGCCACGTCCATGACCCACATGAAGAGGTCCTGTGGGATTAACACTGACAAACTCGACTTGAATGTTTTTACCTTTGCCCAAAGTAAGATTTCCGTATAAGTCGCCGGCAGCCAATATGGTCTCTACCTGTTCGGTGAGCCATTCATTCCGCAAGGTAAAGTTAATGAATCCTGGTGGGGCTATGGTGGTGTGGTCAATTTCGGGGGGCAGCGATATTTTCTCCACTATTTTCTCAGCGACAGCTAAAGGAGGCATCCTGGTTGTCCGAGCTAGCTTTAACGGGAGGCTTGAAGCAAAATCTCCGTGAGAAGGATTTTGGGGATGCTCTATGATTATCTCTGGCAGCGCTCCGGGAGCAAGAGTACCTTCCTGTTGGGTTTTGGCTACTGCTTGTTGTAGACAATCGGCTATCTTTTGTTTAACCATATTAACTCCATTCAATATGCCCTTGCCACATTCTCGTTAATTTTTCCCCAAGAGGAGAGGTTCTGTCTTTCGCTACATCGGGATTATTTCGGAAGAAGGTGGTTGCCTCTCGGCGTACTGTCTCTAAAAGCTGCACGTTTGTTATACTAGCTACTTTAAGCTCGGGCAAGCCACTTTGCTGAGTGCCAAAGAACTCCCCAGGCCCTCGCAGCTTTAAGTCTTCCTCGGCTAGTTTGAAGCCATCTTGAATTTCCTCTAGTAGTTCAAGGCGGTGTTTCCACTCATCTTCGGTTTTCTTTCCTGTTTCGGGGCGGGATTCCATTTCACGGGAAAGCTTATCGGAGATGAGTAAGCAGTAACCTTGCTCTTTATCTCGGCCCACCCTCCCTCTAAATTGGTGAAGCTGGGATAATCCGAAGCGGTCGGCACCTTCTATTAATATGACATTGGCATTGGGCACATCAATGCCAACTTCAACTACTGATGTTGACACTAAGATGTCAAATTCTCCATTGCGAAAACGGCGCATCACCTGCTCTTTGTCAGTAGCGGGCATCCGACCATGCAGCAGCCCCAGTTTTAAGTCGGGGAAAACTTCCTTGCTTAATCGCTGATATTCAGTGGTTGCCGCTCTTGCTTCTACTACTTCCGATTCTTCGATCAAGGGGTAGATGATAAAAGCTTGTTTTCCCTTATTTATCTGGTGATGGATGAAGGAATAAGCCTTTTCTCTGCTTTTTGGGTCAAGCCATTTTGCTTCAGCAAGCCTCCGTCCCGGTGGCAGTTCGTCGATAATAGAAAGGTCAAGGTCTCCATAAATAGTCAATGCCATGGTTCTCGGGATGGGGGTAGCGGTCATAACCAGCATGTGTGGATTGAATCCTTTTTGACGCAATGCTGACCGCTGCAGAACGCCGAAGCGATGCTGCTCATCTATCACCGCCAGCCCTAGCTTGTTGAATTTCACTTCTTCCTGAATGATAGCATGAGTTCCAATAACAATATCAATCTCGCCTTGCCTGAGCTTATTATGCAAATCATCCTTTTCATTCTCGCTAATGCTGCCAATGAGCAAAGCAACGGTTATCGGTCGTGAGAGAATACCAGCATAGCAGTGAAGCTTGTTTTGGGATGCTGGCAATGGCGAGGAGGATTCTGAGCTAGCTTTGGCTAAATAGTTGCAAATATTATCGAAATGTTGCTCAGCGAGGACTTCTGTGGGGGCCATCAGTGCCCCTTGGTATCCATTATCACAGGCAATTAGTAATGCCAGGGTAGCAATTATAGTTTTGCCACTGCCTACTTCTCCTTGGAGAAGTCGCGACATAGCTTTTGGCTGTTTCAGGTCAAGCAAGACCTCGTTGAGCACTCGTTGTTGAGCGCGAGTCAAAGTAAACGGTAAATAACCTAGGAATCTTTGTAGTAGCTCTCGATTGATATTGAAAGCGTTGCCCGGCTGACCTTCCTGCCAATTTTGCTTTCTCGCCAGCAAACCCAATTGAAGTAGAAACAATTCATCAAAGGCTAAACGTTCTCTTGCTTCCTCGGCAATTCGGTGATTGTCAGGGTAATGAGCCTGGATAATTGCTTGTGGCAAATCTAGAAGTTGGTATCGTTTCTTTATTTCTGAGGGCAGGAACTCAACGAGCTGCCATGCCCAGCTATCTACAGCCTCCTTTGTCCATTTCCTTACCCGGCGGGGGTATAAACCGGAAGTCAGCGGGTAAATGGGAACCAATCGAGCGGTATGGATTAGTTCCTTAGTTTGGATGAGTTCCCATTCTGGAGACTCAAAAACCCTTCGTCCTTTAAATGAGCTAACTATTCCGCTAATTGCTATCCTGGCATTGGTACGAAAATTCTTTGCCAGATAGGGTTGATTAAACCACACTATTCGGATATTACCTGTCTCATCGCCGACAATTGCCTCTGTGCCCTGTCGATTACCGAGAGTGACCACTTTGGATTGCCATATTGTAGCTATGATGGTTTGCTCTTTACTCTCTTCGAGCTCAGCAACGGGTTTTCTCTGGCTATAATCTATGTAACGGCGAGGAAGGAAGTAAAGTAAATCATATATGGTTCTCACGCCAAGCTTGGCAAATCTAGTGGCCGTGTTAGTTGTGATACCTCTGACTGAGGTTATCGATGAGTCTAGTCCGTAAGACACCCTTTCCATTTGGCGGGTTTTAGCCACTACGGTGAGTCTATCCGATGCTAGTGTGCTTGACTTCTTTCTTCCCTTTGTTTGTTCCACTTCATCTATCCATTGTAGGATAGTTGCTATCCACTGTTTACGTTTCTTGACATCCCAGGAACTGTAGTTGGATTTAGCTAACCCCAAGTTATTAAAGCTCGTTAAGAGTTCCCGGTCGTTTACGTCCTGTACGATTTTGCCTTCTTGCTTTCGGAGGAATCTGTCCAATCCTCCGATCACCGCTTTATTGGAATATCCCTTCTTACATTCTAATTCCAGGACTCTTCGGAGTGAATTGATACTTGTATCTCTGGGAAGCTGTCCCAAACTCTATTCTCCTTCTAGGACAGAGACACTTAAGACGTGGGGACCAACATGTGTGCCCACTACTGGGCTTACCTTGGAGCGATAAAAATGCTCATCAGGAGCTAATCCTTCGAGACGCTGAGCCAATTTTGCTAGCTCGTTGGTGGTAATAGCATCTTCGATAACCAGAGCATCTATCTTTTTGAAGTTTTTGACGAAATTCACCAGGAAATCTACAGCACGTGCTCGACTACGCACTCGAGTGATGGGGAAAGCCTCTCCTT
>Ga0209986_10000282_pt1 | contig 48730 bp, 53 predicted proteins | sample BlataG_FD_183168 | JGI IMG/M metagenome (GOLD analysis project Ga0209986, IMG submission 183168) | Deep subsurface microbial communities from Black Sea to uncover new lineages of life (NeLLi) - Black_00105 metaG (SPAdes) (version 2) | ecosystem: Environmental > Aquatic > Marine > Oceanic >... | reverse complement strand
GGAAAAGATGTCTACGATGAGCTCAAAAAATTGCTCGTCAATGAGCTTTGTTTGAGGTGAGTAAAAAATTTCCCGCAAAAGAAAAAAACCGAAAACCTTTTAAAGGGATACTTAGCTATACAAATACCTTGATTTTATTGATGTGAAACTAGATGGAACCATAGATAAGTTAGATAAAGCAACCAAACTTTTTGGAGCCTTACCTGAAGAACAAGTTTCAAATCCCTCCCAGGTCTTAGATTCGTTTGTTGCTTCCGGATCAGAGCTTGCTAGAAGCGCTTGTGCACATTCTGAACATTTTAAAGACCGCTTTTAGAAATTTCGAGATGAAACTGACTTATTACTAGGTACAGCTACAGTAGTTGATATGTCAGGTAACGCAGTGTTGAATATTTCATCCTCAGCAGCAAAAACAGTAGCCCTACAATATCCGCAAATTGGTGAAGTGGTGCAGAAACTGGATCTTCCAAGCCCTTTTGAAAAAAGGAAAGAATTAAAATCAGAATTGAGAAAAATAGATGAACGCCTATCAAATATGTTTTGGGGTGCATGGCAGACTCTGAGAGACACATCGAAGCAAGATCGACACCGACAAGCATCCGCATCAATGAGAACGTTACTTTTACAATTTTTGGATCTTTTAGCACCTCCTGAAGAAGTTAAAGAAGCTGATTGGTATGAACCTGAATGGGATGGAGAGAGGAAGAAGTATCGTAAGAAACCTACACAAGGGGCAAGAGTAAAATATGCGATTATTGGTGAGGGATCTGAAAAAACGATAGATGAAGAAGATTTAAAAATGATTAACGTCTTAATGAAGGATACACGCAAGGTTTATGGCGATTTATCAAAATTTAAATCTATGGAAGGGGGTTTCTACAACCTTGCGGAATCATATATGGAACGTTGTGAGGAGATAATCCGCAGTATTCTAGAGTTAAGAAAGAAATTTTTCAAAGGATAATTGGTGAAAAGGCAAAAGTTTAGACTTTGATTAAAGACAAGGTTAAACAGATTTATCTACAAGATGGATGTGTGTAAAGGAACCAAAAGAAAATATTACCGATTCAGAGCGGATAGATTTTACGGTGGTATCGTAACCGCAGACTGTATGGGCTGTAACATGGACTGTGCATTCTGCTGGAGTTACCGAACGAGAATCCATTACTTCAAAATCCCACTGAATTTTGAGCTGATACTCTATTCCGCCCCGGCACTCCATCGCAATTCCGTCTCGTATAAAGGCGGTTTTTCCGTGACGTCCATTCCAGGCGTGTATCGCAAGCGACGTTGCATCCGCTCCGAGAATCGCCGCTGTATCAGCGTTAACGGTATGTCCACGGGGCAAACCTCCTCGCATTGTCCACAATGGATGCAAGAGTCCATGAGATGAAATATCCTGAGCAGGTTATACATAGAAATTGCATAAGAATCACGCTCGTCATTCGTACCCAGGCATTTCGCATCTTCTTCACACGCACACACTGGACAAACCTCCTTACAAGCACCGCAATGTATGCAGTCTTTTAACGCATCCACGTAAAACTCGAATCTTTCCGAACGTGATAATGCACTCACTTCATCCATCCGCTCCTTCAAGTTCGCTGCAAGTTTCTGCATCCCTGCTTCTATCTTATTCCTCGTCTCTACTCCTTTGCCCGGCGCTTCTTCCATTTCCACATAACCGCTCTCTACTGCATTTTCGACTATCGCTCCCCCTTTTTCACTGCACACTTCCACAAACGTCTTTTTCTCCTCGCCCTTCGGCACGCCCCAGTTTCCGCACGCTAAATCCGCCATTGTTGGTATTTTCGTAATGCACGATTTACATGCGTCTCTTCTTCCATACCCCTTCGCTTCCAGCTCGTCTATCTTTATCCACTTCTCTTTTTCCTCCCCTCCCTCCTCTTCACTCACCAGAAATATCTTACCTTCTTTTATCTCCTCCCTCACCACCGAATCCGGGTCAAGCCCATAAAAATCCGCCGCCATCTCCCTCATTCTCAGTGGATGCAGCGTTCCACCACAGTTAAGACCTATCATAAAAATATTATCGAGGTTCACCTGCCGCCTCTTCGCCTGCTCTATTATTCCACGTGCGTCACAAGGCTTAACCGGCAGTCCTATTCGTTTCTTCGCTGCATGCTCCACCACATACTTTGTAAGATTTACCGGTGCGCCATGCAAAGACCCCGCGCATTCCTTCACCACTTCCGGGTCGCTCGTCAATACCGGTATGCCTTCATACACGCTCTTTTTCTCGACTACCAATGCAACGTCAATAAAATCATTTTCCAACGCACTTACAAGCGTGGCAGTTACAAATCCGCCATTAGCTCCTTTTTTTCTTATTCCTTCATCCTTAGCCCATGCAAGATAGTACTTCGAGTTCATTTTCGCTTTTACTTCTTCCACTCGCTTCTCAAAGGACTTGGTCCTATCGTCTTTATCTTTTCCGTTACGTCCCGGACCATTTCTGCAAAAAGAGACCCTTCTGATGCCGAAATCCACCGAAGCCAAAGTCTTTCCGGCTCCAAGCCAAGTTCGTCCACAAACTCCTTCAAAAACTCATACCTGTTCCTCGTTTTGTAATTCGCATTCACATAATGACAATCGCCTATATGGCAGCCTGTGACTAAAACCGCATCTGCACCCTCTAAGAGACCCATCAGAACGAAAGCAGGGTCTATTCTTCCTGAACACATCACCCTTATCACGCGTATTGTCGGTGGAACTTGCCTCCTTTCCAATCCCGCGGCATCCGCACCTGCATAAGAACACCAGTTACAGCAAAATGCCAGTATCTTCGGCTCCCACTCTTCTTCTCTCTCACCCAAACTTCTTATCACCTTCCCCCTTTTTCTTTAAACTAATAAGAATGGAAATGGCAAAACTTATAAATTTTGCGGTTTTTGCTTCATAAGTATTTCTGCATAATTTCCACTGTTTGTGAACCACTGAACTACATGTTAGCCATAGTTGGAAAGCTCTTTGAGTAACCGTCGCCCATGTACTACTGACATAACAAGGACTCTTTTCTCTTCTTCTCTGTAGATGACTCGATAATTTCCAACCAGAACCTCACGGTACGGTAAATGTGGAAACTCAGGCACTTGCCTACCCAAGGAGGCAAACTCAGCAAGATTTGAAACTGCTTTTTGAATCTTTTCAACCTGTATTTGGGCATATCGAGGTGAATCCCTGGCTATAAATTCGTAGATTTCGCACAAATCGCCGAGTGCCCGTTTCGTCCATTTTATTTGAACCACCTATATGTCTCCTTCACAACTTCCTCATGAGAAATGAGACGACCTTCACTGACATCTTCCTCCGCAGCCTCAAGTTTTTGTCTAAGGTAAAGACGATACATCAATTCGTCAATATCAATTTTCTCCGGAAGAGCCTTAATCATATCGAGGATCTGTTGTTTTGCGATAATCATTGCGATACCTCCTTTATCCTATACATTCTTTATTACTTTAATGTATATAAATATTCTATCATTTTGCTACTCGATAGTCTCAAAAACGCTGAAATGACAAAAGGCTATATCACCGAAATATTCAGTTCCTTCCAGGGAGAAGGAGCTTATGCAGGCAGGCGGCAGATATTCATCAGATTTGCAGGCTGCCCCCTCTCTTGCTTTTATTGCGACACACCTTATGCAAGGGACGCAACACCAGGATTTTGCACTGCTCTTAAAAAGAAACCGGGCACTAAAAGAAACCCGGTATCCACGAACGAGGTGATGGATTATGTAAAAGAGCTGCTCACTCCCGACCTCCACAGCATTTCATACACCGGTGGAGAACCTCTTTTCTCCGCGGAATTCGTAAAAGAAATAGCAGCGGAGGCAACGCGCATGCAGTTAAAGAATTTTATAGAAACAAACGGGTATTCGGCAGAAGCTTTCGCATCCGTAGCCGATTTCTTTGATTTCGCATCTATTGACATAAAGCTGAAGAACCATCGAGCAGTGGCGGAAAAAGATTACGACAAACTGTATAATAATGCGGTGAAGTGCATAAGAATCGCCATTGACCGCGGGATAGAAACGATAGTAAAAGTGGTGGTGATAAAAAACACAGCCGTAGAAGAAATAGAAGAAATATGCCGCGACCTCGCGGACCTTAACATAAAGTTTGTGTTACAGCCGGTTACTGCTCCGCCAGATATGCAAAGTGCCGATGTAGTGCCAGGTATAAAAGAACTCTTTGCGCTTTCTGAAACCGCCGGGCTTTTTTTACGACATGTTATGGTAATCCCGCAATTGCATAAATTCATGCGCATACGTTAAAATTTTTCAAGACGAGCTACTTATAACGCCAGCACCTATCAAATGCCATCTTGCACTTATTTTCCTCCCGATAGCCACGCGAGAGCCTTCTTCTGCACATATCGGTCTGCCCAGTTTTACATCTATGGTCTCCTTCGTCACCCTTTTCACCTCGCCTGTTGTGATTGTAGTTCCTGCACTCAGCATTACCTGCTCCCCCACTTTCATCGCTGGCACTTCCACTTCATTTGCTACACCAACAACGCGCTCCAGAAGGTGAAATTCTATACGAAGTTCATTCCAGGTTGCGGGCAAAGAGCCCGGTTTACCTACACACTGTCCCACCAGGGAGTCCTCTCGCGTCATGCTCGGGTCCAATTTCGTGCCAATGCCTATTAGCCCACCTGGGGTCACCTCTTTTACTCGCTCACCGCCTGCCATTATTGACGTTATCTCCGTTTCTATTGGAACCCATTTTTCCTTGCCCCCGGTCGCCACCATCCTCCCGGGTCTTATCTCTAACTCATCGCCCTCTTTTAGCATGCCCTGGAGTAATGAACCACCGATTACCCCTCCTTTTAAGTTCTTTATATGTGCTCCGGGTTTATTTATGTCGAAGGAGCGTGCAATGTACATCCTCGGTGTTTCGTCAAACGAACGTTCCGGTATGGGTATCGTTTTCTCTATGCTCTGTATCAATACGTCCACGTTAGCGGATTGCTGTGCAGAGATAGGAACAATAGGCGCATTTTCCGCAATTGTTCCCTTCACGAAATTTTTTATTTGCAAATAATGCTCCATCGCTTCTTCCCTCGAAACGAGGTCTATTTTATTCTGTGCAATTACGATTTTATCTATGCCAACTATGTTCAGCGCCATCAGATGCTCCTTTGTCTGTGGCTGTGGGCATGGCTCGGAAGCCGCGATAAGAAGAACGGCACCGTCCATTATCGCAGCACCGCTTAGCATCGTTGCCATTAACGCTTCATGCCCCGGGGAATCAACAAATGACACAGTTCGCAGCTCTTCTGTCGTTGAGCCACAATGCTTGCATATTTCTTCTACCGTGTAACAATCCGGCGCCTTACAACCCGGACACTTTCTGAAGGTAGCGTCTGCATAGCCAAGCCTTATGGATATGCCTCTCTTTATCTCCTCGCTGTGTCTGTCCGTCCATTCACCGGACAAAGCATTCACTAAGGTCGTTTTCCCGTGATCTACGTGTCCTACCATTCCTATGTTCACAGAAGGCTTCTTCGTTTTGTTTACCCCCGCTCTTAATCTTAATTAGCGCAAATGCGTTGCTCGCTAATCTTTTTATCTTCTCTTTCTTTCTTTCTTTCTTTTTTAATTTAATAAATGATTTCTTTGGTAAAGCTTTCTTTTTTAAAGAAAGGTTATATTGTGGTGAAGAGAATGGAATTCGAGTTAAAAGAGGGAGAGAAGGCGGTTCAGAACATAGCGAGAGAGTTTGCGGAGAAAGAAGTATTGCCAAGAGCGGCTGAGATAGACCGGAAAGGGAAGTTCCCTTCGGATATAGCGAAGAGAATGGCAGAACTCAAGCTTTTTGGATTGCCTTTTCCGGAGAAATACGGCGGTGCGAGTGCAACTATGATGAGCTACGTGCTCGCGGTAGAGGAGCTTTCAAGAGCAAGCGCAAGCATTGGATTCTTAAGCTCAGCGGGGCTCATCACCATGTTTCCCATCCTCTATGCGGGTTCAGAGTGGCAAAAGGAGGAATATCTTAGACCTTTGTGTTCCGGTGAGAAATTAGGTGCTTTTGCCTTAACAGAGCCTACTGCTGGTTCCGACCCTGTTTCTATTGATACAACTGCCGTTCATGAGAGCGAGGAATATGTGTTGACCGGAAGAAAGGCGTTTATCACGAATGCCGCCGTTGCAGACATATACGTGGTTTTTGCATACACGGATAAGAGCAAAAAGAAGGATGGAATGAGTGCTTTTATCGTGGAAAAGGGGACTAAAGGTTTCTCATTTACTAAAATGGAAGATATGATGGGTATGCGAGGTTGTATCGTCGGAGGGTTGGCGTTCAGTGATTGCAGAGTTCCGGAGGAGAACCGGCTTGGCAGCGAGGGTGATGGATTCAGAATAGCTCTGGCTACACTCGACAGGGATAGAATAGCGATGAGCAGCATTGGCGTCGGCATTGCTCAGGCTTGCTTAGACGCCTCTAAGAAGTATTCGAAGGAGCGGAAGCAATTTTCTCAGCCTATCGCCAGTTTCCAGGCGGTCCAATTCATGCTTGCAGACATGGCTACGGGGGTAGAAGCCGCGAGGTTACTCACCTACAAAGCTGCTTATCTCGCGGATAAAAGCGAAAGAATCACGAAAGAAGCGTCAATGGCGAAGCTTTATGCCTCGGAAGTTGCGCAAAGAGCTGCTACAAATGCAGTGCAAATACACGGCGGATATGGCTGCACGAAGGAATGCCCTGCGGAAAGGTATTTCAGAGATGCGAGGATACTAAGCATTGCCGTTGGCACGTCAGAGATACAGAGGATGGTAATTGCGAGAGAAGTGTTGAAGCGAGACGCTCAGTGAAAAGTGCAAAATGCAAATTGGAAAATGCAAAATAATCACGTTGCAAAAAATAAAAAAAGATATGAAGACACATACAGGACTTTTGTCACGGTTGAAAGGGTCGGAACCAGTGGAATAGGATAGGTGATTATAAATGGATTTGACTGATATATTGAATTTGTTTCAGGCGATTGAGCCGTATTTGAAAGTGATAGTGGTCCTGGTAGTCGCTTTCTTCGTGATTGGTATACTTAACAGACTTGTTAGGCGATTCTTAGGCACTACCGTTCTGCCTTTGGATGCGCAGAACCTCTTGCGAAGAATCGTGGTCTATGGTTTATGGTTCGCTGTTCTGATGTATGTCACCGTGGAACTGAAATTAGAAGAGATTTTTATGCCCCTTATAGGTGCCTCAGTTTTGGTTGGCGCTGCTGTTGCCTTAGCCGTTAAGAATGCCTTAAGCGATGCGGTGGCGGGTATATTCCTCCTGTTAGACAGGCACTTTAATATCGGTGACGAAATTGAGACGATGAAATATAGAGGAGAGATCATCGATGTCACGCTCAGAAAAACGCGCTTAAAGACAGGTGATGGAACAATAGTTGTATTACCAAACGGAAAAATAGATTCTTCTGGATGGGTGTTACACGAGAAAAAGACCGAGAGGGAATAGAAGTAAAGTAAAGGATTATTGCGATATTTCGAGCATCCTATCGATTGCTCTCCTTGCCCTCTCCACGATTTCATCTGGAACAACCACTTCCGGCTTCTCATTCTCTAATGCCACTTCTATTTTCTCCAACGTGTGCATCTTCATCTGTGGACAGACGGCAGTAGTAGAGAGAGGATAAAATTTCTTCCCCGGTGCTTCCTTTTCGAGCCGGTGCAGTAGCCCGACTTCAGTGCCAATCAAAAATTCCGCATCCCCCACTTCCTTGCCAATCCGCACCATGCCACTGGTTGAAGCGATGTAATCAGCATTATCCTGAACTTCTGGAATGCACTCAGGATGAACAATGATTTTTGCTCCTGGATGTGCTTCCTTCGCTTTTATCAGGTCTTCGAGTGCGATTTGATGATGTGAAGGGCAGAGCCCGTATTCGGGAACTGGAATAATCTTCTTTGACGTTGCCTTCTGTGCGTGATATGCCAAATTGTGGTCAGGACCAAATAATATGGTAGATGCGTCCATCGCCTTAACTATTTCCTGAGCATTCGCTGAGGTGCAGATGCAGTCCGCAAGTGCTTTGCTTTCCGCAAGCGTATTTACGTAGAGGACAACTTCGGCATCGGGACACTCTCGCTTCGCTACAAGCAAGTCATCGGCGAACAATTGCTGTGCCATCGGGCATATCGCACCGACATCAGGAATAATTACTTTTTTATCGGGATTCAGTATCGCAGCGGTTTCTGCCATGAAATCAACGCCGCAAAAGATGATGATGTCCGAAGTCGTCTCCATCGCCTTCCTTGCAAGCTCTAATGAGTCACCACAGAATTCCGCTATGTCCTGAACCTCTGCGCGCTGGTAGTTATGAGCTAAAATAATCGCATTTTTCTTCCGCTTTAACTTTTCTATCTTCTCTACCCGCTCTATGCGCTCTTTCTTCATTTCCACGTAATTAATATCTACGATAAATGTTAAGATATTTGTTTGCTAACCACAAGATTACACGGATTTTCACACAAACTTTCTTAGAAAGAAAGTTTGATCAAAGAAACTGGTTTTTGATAAAACTTTTTTCTAAAAAGTTTTAGTGTTAATCTTGTGAAATCTCGTGGTTTTTTACATTAGTACAGAAATCAGTGGTAGCTTCATCTGAATCTCTACCTCCAGAATACCATCTCGAAGACCATGCCAATACACGTATCATATCTATGTTCTTCTTTTCTATCGTTGCATTTACATTCAGACCTCGAAGGAGCAATGGAAACGGATACGAATACCCATGCGTAATCTCTTTAATCAAATTAGACTCGCCACTTGCAACGACTATTTTTATCTCGCTTTTATATTCATCCACCAGTGCTTCAAAAGCGTCTCGTGCCTTCTCGGCGTGATGTCGGATGTCCTCCTCTCTGAGCCGTTCAAATCTTCGCTGACTCCATCCCCCTTTTGCGTGCTTCTCCTTTACACTACTGCGAACAATCTTGTAATCAATAAACGCTTCTCTGTTTGATATTCCGATAAATGTCGCCCCTGCATGTGTCAATACGATGCAAACTATCTGATTTGAATCCAATATTTCTTGCAACTGCGTGGTATCAAAGGTATGGTCGAGTCTCCATTCTGATTCACGTATCGGAAACGGTGGTGTTACAATTATGGAAACAATTCCTATCCTATTCAGGTCATAGAAGAGTGCCATACCCGTTGGTGACTCAATCCGTTGCATCTGATGTTTGACTTCCAGGTCAAGCTCAACGGTGCTTTCAAATCCATCCCGGTCATGGATTGATTCTTCCGGACGCAGATAGACCGTAACAAGATTTTCGTTCTTCGACCTAATCGAACCAATCTGAAACAGCAGGTTACAAGATTGGGCATTTGTCACTGTGAAAGAGCGAGTTCGGTTGAAGGTTATTTGCCTTTGCTCCTTCTGTTTTTCAAGTTCGTGTTCGAGATATTCTATCCTGCTCGCTGCTTTTTTCAATGCCAAATCCGCTCCTTGTTTATCAGATACCGCCTTTTTTGTTTGTCTATCCCGTTTCGATAATCGTGTAGATAACAACTTATTTTCGGATTCAAGCTCGTTAATGCGTGTTTGCAGTACTTCAATCTGTTTTTGTACTTCTTTCCGGCTAAACAACCTGTTGAACATCTCTCTTTGGGTGGTGAAATATATGTATCTGCTCAAAAATCTGTGGAATTTCGGACAGACAATGAAAAATGAATATATATTCTACATTTTTCAATTTGCACTCTGCATTTTGCATTCAATTGCTCGAAATCCACAAGATTTTGAGCAATTACCGTTTGCCTACCTCGCAGTCTGAAAAAGCTCGCGTATCCTCCGTCCAACCACTTCTATCTGCTCCTCTTTCTCCTTTTCCCTTTGCGCATTTAAGAATTTCATCCCGCCTTCGCTTTCCTTACGCCATTCCGCGGCGAACTTACCCGCCTCTATCTCCTCCCATATCTTCTTCATCTCCGCCTTTGTTGCCTCGGATATTATCCTCGAACCCCTCGTTCTGCCCCCGAACTCCGCAGTATTGGACACCATCTGCCACATGAATCCCATACCTCCCTGCTGTATCAAATCAGTAATAAGCTTTAGCTCGTGCAAACATTCGAAATAAGCTATCTCCGGCTGGTAGCCCTTTTCAACGAGCGTTTCAAATCCTGCCTTTATTAATTCCGAGACTCCGCCGCAGAGAACGACCTGCTCACCGAATAAATCGCTTGTGGTTTCTTCGTAGAACGTGGTTTCAAGCACGCCGGGCTTTGTGAACTTCATTGCTTTTGCCATTGCCAACGCTATGTTCTTCGCATTGCCGGAGAAATCCTGCTCCACTGCAATCAATGCCGGAACGCCGAAACCCTCTTTGTAAAGCTGTCTTACCATATATCCCGGTCCCTTCGGTGCGACCATTAACAAATCAACGTTCTCTGGCGGTTTTATCCCGCCGAAGGTTATGTTAAATCCATGCGAGAAGCCCAGAACCTTACCTTCGCTGAGATATGGTTTTATACTCGCTTCATATACCTGCGATTGAACCTCGTCCGGCACGAGTATGTGTATTATATCTGCTTTTTCCGCTGCACTCTCAATTGTTGAAACGCTAAGCCCATCCGATTTCGCCTTCGACCAGCTCTTTCCGCCTTCTCTCAAGCCCACTACTACGTCTATCCCGGAATCGTGCAAATTCTGCGCCTGTGCCGACCCCTGGTTCCCGTATCCTATCACTGCTATCGTTTTGCCTGACAGCACACTCAAATCCGCATCCCCATCATAATACAATTTCGCCATTTTTCGGTCATCTCCATCATTAAAATTATATTCTCTCTTTGGTTATTGTTCTGCTTTCGTTAATGTTCTTTTTTGATTAGAATAACTAACTTTCATAAAAAATAATAGGACGTTACAGCAAACACCCATAACGTTCGTAAGTATAACCGGGATAGAATCAATATGAATCCCGTATAGAATCCATAAGAGCATCCCTGAACCCATGAACGACATCAAAAGATACGAAAGGTCATCAAGTTTCTTGGTTCTATAACCTTTCAACATCTGCGGAATAAAACTGCTTATGCATACAAAACCCGCTGTCAAGCCCAGAATTGTCCAGAACATGGTTAGATATTGTTTGCATTTACTTAAAAGCTTTCTATTTAAATCCGGGTACTTGTTTACCGCTGAGCCCACGGAGAACACAGAGATTGACTGCTTCTTTTTCCGTCATCTCGGCGCTCTCGGCGGTACAAATACAAATTGCTTTATTATATAATAGACAGGATTAGCGGTATAGAGAGCATACTGAGAACGGTGGTAATTAAAACGACAGAAGCGACTAAAGAAGCGTCTCTTTCGTATTTGGCTGATAATATCATTGCCATAACGGCAGAGGGCATTGCTGCTTGAAGCACTATGATATTCTTTACTAATCCGTCTATGGAAAATAGTTTGATTATCAAGACCGCAACTAAAAAACCACCAAGAAGCCGGAATACAGAAGCGAGAAATGCGATTTTTGCAGCGCTTATTTTTATTTCCGTCAGTTTATAGCCGAGAACGAGTAATGCTAATGGAATGGTGACCATCCCGATCATTTCTATTGGTGTGAATATTACTTCAGGGATTGGAATTTTAAAGAGATTGAATACTAAGCCAATCACCACTGCGTATATTAAAGGAACTTTGAACGCTTCTTGTATCTCGTTCTTGTGGTGCACGATATAAATGCCAAGGCTGAAGATAACCAAAGCGTTCATCATATCATATACAACCGCTCGAGACAAGCCGTCCATGCCAAATGCGAATAATGCAACGGGATAGCCTAAATAACTCGTATTTCCAAAGACCATGGGTAAATATAACCCTTTCTTGTCTGAATATGTTAGTTTTAAGAGTAGGAAAACGAAAAGAGCCATGATGAGAATGATTGCTAATGCAGCGCCGGCTATTGTCATGAAATCGGTTACGTTAATGTCACTGCTTGCAATGGAGGAGAAGATTAAACAGGGTCCCGATACATAGACGATTACGTCAATCAGGGTTTGAATATCCAATTTTTTGATTCTTCCGATAGCATACCCGACCAGGATGATTGAGAATACCGGGATTACCGTTTGTAATAATACTTGCATAGAGAAAAAGAATGCGAAGGGTGATTAAAAACTTGTTGTTCCATGTCGCTGTCGTCTCTATATATAAATAATATTGTTGTGTTTGTTTACCGCCGAGAGCGCGGAGCGCGCTGAGATGAGATAAATGTTTTTTTTCGATTCTCTGTGTTCTCTGCGGGCTCAGCGGTAAACAAATATAATATAGTCTAAAAAACATTATGCTTCAGATGGTGCATCAGCACGGGGTCGGATGGAAAGCATCATGAAGGTGTTGGTGGAAGAAGGCAGATATGAGGTCGTTTCGCCTGATCCTGCGTCATCCAGGGATATATCGCGGGCACATTCCAAAACCCATATCACCAGCATTGCAAAGGATACAAAGTTGTTCGAGATGGCTTTACTGGCTGCTGGTGGCGCCATATCAGCGTCGGAAATCGCTTTCACAGGAGATGTTGATATAGTTGCGGTATCGGCTGGATTTGATTCATATAAAGAAGACGTAGGAAAGAAATTGACGACCTTTGACTTCTATCTCATCGGCAGGCTCATGAAAAAATTCGCGAAGAGAATGGGGCACAAACGGCGTTTCGCCATACTGGAGGGTGGATACTATCTGCCAGACCTGGGAAAGAATGTGCTCGCGTTCTGCCAGGGCTTTGAGTAAATGAGGGTGGGAAAATGCCAGAAGAACTGACTTTCAAGTTAATGACACACGAAAAAAATGGCTCTGACTTTGACTGGTTGAATATCGATTGCGGTGCTACCCGGGTGGGCAAGGTCAGAGGCTTGATCAATGGCAGAACTCTGACGATTTGTTCAATAAATATATTTCCTGAATTTGAGGGGCACGGCTATGGTAGAAAGACGGTTGAAATGTTCAAAGAATCCTTTGACACAATCATCGCAGACAGGGTGCGATACAAAGCCATTGGATTCTGGGTCAAAATGGGATTTACTGATAGAGGGGGCGGGTCTTTTGTATATCACAAGAAGTAATCTATACTGAAAATAAATATCGAAAATCATTTTAAATAAAATAAGAAATAGTTAGAAGATAGAGAATGAAAATAAAAGGAAAAATTGAAGGTTTGGAAGGTTCATTTGCAGTTGCGGAAGCGGTTCGGATGGCAAACGCCGATGTCATCTCGGCATATCCAATCACACCACAGACGCACATTGTAGAAAGGTTATCAGAGATGGTAGCTGATGGCGAGTTAGATGCGGAGTTTATATGTGTGGAATCAGAGCATTCTGCGATGAGCGCATGTGTAGGTGCATCAGCGGCAGGTGCGAGGGTGTTTACTTGCTCTGCGGGTCAGGGTCTGGAATTAATGCACGAGGTGTTGTATATACCCTCTTCAATGAGGCTGCCGGTAGTTGCGGTGGTAGCGAACAGGGCATTGTCCGCTCCGCTTTCGGTATGGTGTGACCATTCAGACGTGATGGCGATTCGTGACATAGGTTGGATACAGATGTTTGCAGAGAACAACCAGCAGGCATTCGACCTCACGCTGTGTGCATACCGGGTAGCCGAGGATAAAGAAGTTCTGTTTCCTGCGATGGTTCACCTTGATGGATTTTATCTTTCGCACGTAATCGAGGACATGGTATTGCCGGCTGATGAAGAAGTAGCGGGGTTCATTCCGGAATACGAGCATCCTTTTGTATTAGACCCTGACAGACCCGTGAGCATGGGCTGCTATGGTCCGCCGTTTATATATCCGGAGACGAAGAAGGCGCAGGAGGTAGCTTTCGCGAACACGAGACCGAAAATAGTGGAAACGTGGAAAGAGTTTGGAGATACTTTTGGGCGATATTACTCGCCGGTTGAGAAATACAGGATGGAAGATGCGAGAATTGCGCTGTTGACAATGGGAAGCTGCGGTGAGACGGCGATGCTTGCAGTAGATGAAATGAGAGAAGAAGGGGAAGATGTGGGTCTTATAAGGTTGCGGTTGTGGCGACCTTTTCCATTCATGGAATTCCGGGATGCGGTAAAGGACGTCGAGCTTCTTGTGGTGTTAGACCGGGCTATATCTTTTGGAATGGGAGGTCCGGTTTGTTCGGAGGTGAAATCGGCATTGTATGACCAGCGGAAAAAACCTGACATCGTGGGGTTCATCGGAGGGCTTGGAGGCCGCGATATACCGATAGAAGGATTTAAGTATATGGTAAGTCGAGCATTGGAAAAAGTGAAAGCGATAGAGCGTGGAGAGGAAATCGAGACTGAGATGATAGGTATAAGGGAATAAGGAGAAAGAATAGAGATGGAGAAAGAAGAAGCGGAATTGTTTGTGCCGAGATTGGTTACAACTGAAGAGAACTTCGCTTCCGGGCATCGTGCCTGTATAGGTTGTGGAGAGGCTCTCGCAGTTCGGCACGTGTGTAAAGCGCTGGGAAAAAATGTAATAATCGTTAATGCTACGGGTTGCATAGAAATTATTTCCTCGTTGTTACCGCAGACTTCGTGGTGCGTCCCCTGGATTCATACGCTGTTTGAGAACGTTGCCGCAGTGGTGTCCGGTATAGAATCGGCGTATAAAGCAAAGGTGAGGAAAGGTAGAATCCCACCTGCGAAGGAAGTAAAATTTGTTGGGTTTGCCGGTGACGGTGGCACTTCGGACATAGGGATACAGGCATTGTCGGGTGCAATGGAGCGCGGGCATAATTTTCTTTATTGCTGCTTCGATAACGAAGCTTATATGAATACTGGGATACAGAGGTCTTCCTCTACGCCCTACGGTGCATGGACGACTACTGCGCCAGTGGGAAAGAAAAGCATTGGACAGATGACGTGGAAGAAGAACATGCCGGAAATCGCAGTTGCGCATAGGATACCTTACGTGGCGACGGCTTGCCCTTCTTATCCGTTTGATTTGATGGATAAAGTGAAGAAAGGGGCTGAAATCGAAGGACCTGCTTACGTTCATATTTTATCCCCCTGTCCCACGGGCTGGAGGTGTCAGCCAAATCTGTCAATAGAACTTGGTCGTCTGGCAGTGGAGACCGGCGTATTTCCGCTTTATGAAGTGATTAACGGCGAATACCGGTTAAGCTTTGATTTACCGGAGTTGAAACCCGTGAAGGGATATTTAAAAAAGCAGGGGAGGTTCAGGCATCTTACCGAGGACGTTATAGAGAAAATACAGGCGCGGGTGGAGGCGGAGTATTTGGAACTGAAGGAGAAGGCGGGAGTGAAATGAAATGATAGGAGAAGCAGATGCAGCCGAGTTGAGAACGGAGGAGCGAAAATACGTGAGGTTACCGACCTTTTTAGAACAGGGTTTTTCGGATTTGAAGCGAGAAGTCGTAGCGAAAAGGATTTGCTGTCTTTGTGGCACCTGTGTGGCGTTTTGCGATAAGATAAAAATAAACGAAAGGAAAGATGAGGAAGAGCCGGGGTTTGTTGAGGACTACGATACGGTATGCGGGCTGTGCTATGCTTTCTGTCCAAGGACTTTCTTGCCGTTATCGGAGATAGAGAGAAGAATATTTGGAGAGGAACAGAAAGACGTCTTCGGCGTTTATAGAAGTTGTTATGCGGTTCGGTCAAAGAGAGAGGATGTAAAGGGGCAGGATGGTGGTGCGGTTACTTCGCTACTCGCTTATGCACTTGATGCGGGTATGATAGATTGCGCTGTGATTACTACCTCGGATGACCATTGGAAGCCAGTAACGAAGGTTGCGAAGAATTACGAATCGTTGAAGGAAGGTGCGGGCACGAAATACACGCTTTATCCAGGCGTAGTAGGTGTAAAAGAGGCGATGGAAGCAGGCTGTGAAAATATAGGGTTTGTAGGGCTGCCGTGTCAAATACAGGGTTTGAGGAAAGTCCAGACTGCGGAGCAGCCGTATGAAGTAGGAAAAGAGAAGATAAAGTTGTTGATAGGGTTGTTCTGCATGGAGAATTTCAAGGAGGAGTTGCTGGATTTCATCACGAATAATTATGTCAAATTAGAAAGCGTGAGGAAGTTCGACATAAAGGGTAAGGATTTTTTAGTGTATGCTGATGAGAAGCATAGTATTCCGTTAGACGAGATAAAGAAATATGTGGGCGAGGGCTGTTCAGTTTGCGTGGATTATACTGCCGAACTCGCTGACATCTCCGTGGGCTCCGTGGGCTCGGAAGATGCGTGGTCAACGATTTTCGCTCGCACAGAACGAGGAGAAGAGATAGTTAGAGGTGCGGTGGAAAAAGGGTACGTTGAGGTGAAAGAAATAGAGAAGAAAGGGTTGGGGTTGATACGGAGATTGGCTGCGAATAAGAGGAAGAGCGGGGAGAAGGATTATTAAGGACTTGACAAACTTTTTAATTATGGAGAAGGTAGAGGTAAATTCTACATCGACGAAGGGGGAATGAGACAAAGATGATAGCAGAGAATATATCTCTGAAAGAAGAATCAGAAAAGGAAACTACCATGGATAAAACAATGTCCAATTTTCATTTCAAATTCATGTCTTTCGGCTACAAATTTCGCGATTTCTTCTTTCCTCGTAAGAATATCTTGAAAGAGGTAGGGATAAAAACGGGATTTCGTATCCTTGAATATGGCTGTGGTCCCGGGGGTTATATAATCGCTGCTGCCGAATTGGTAGGCAAATCAGGGAAAATATACGCCTTAGACCTCCATCCACTTGCAATTCAGACGGTCAAGAATATCGCTTCAAAAAAGCAACTGACGAATGTGGAAACTATTTGTTCCGATTGCAAAACCGGATTGCAAGATAATAGCGTGGATGTAGTTCTATTATACGATACCTTTCACGACTTGGGTAACCCAAGTGAAGTATTAGAGGAGTTATATCGAGTATTGAAACCAGATGGAATTCTGTCTTTTAGTGACCATCACATGAAAGAAGATGAAATAGTATCAAAGCTAACAGAAAAAGGCTTGTTTAGACTGTCAAGAAAAGGCAGAAGAACGTATAGTTTCTTGAAAGGGGTTAACAGAGATCATTAAACTAAGAGGGAAAAAAATGAGTGAAGAATATTGGGGGAAAGAAAGAACAACGCTTGAGAAACTGGTAGGTGCCCTGAGTTATTTCTCTCTTATCCCCTTTGTTGCGCTGTCAATGATGGGATATTTTAAGGCGGGTGTAATTTCTGCTATTGTGCCATATTACATGAGGAAATATGGAGAAAAGGCTAAGCCAAAAGACTTAAGCAAGTTGCCACTCAGACTAATTTTCGAGGGTATGGTTACGGAATTCAATGCAAAAGAGGCGAAGAGATGGAACACAATTATACAATACAACATAACTGGGAAGAGTGGAGGTAAATTTTACGTGGAGATAAAGGACCAGAAGTGCAAGCTTGAAGGAGGAGAAGCAACCAATCCAAAACTTATTATCACAGCAAGCAGGGAAGATTGGGTTGCAATTGCCGAGGATAAATTGGAAGGACAGAAAGCGTTCATGGAAGGAAAAATGAAGGTGGAGGGGGACATGAATGATTTGTTCAGGATGCAGGAGGTCTTTCAAACAGGGAGGTAAACAAGATGTGGGAATATATACTCTGTGTCAGTATTTGCGCGGTTATATGGATTGTTAATGGAATATGGATAATCCAAGCAGTTAGGGAACATGTAATTAGTGAAATTTATATGCATATAGGTTTAGGTACATTTTTCACCTTGTTAACACTTGAATTAACTCTTGCTGAACTTGGAGTATGGATGCGATTTGATATTTTGTGGTTACAAGCCATTGGTTACATTCTCTATATCCCTTCAGGTATTTTAGTTTTCGGTTCGATGTTCGAACTGAAGCGTAAAGGTAAACCAGAAACTGCTGACCCCACTGCTACCACTACTTTTGTTGATACTGGCGTGTATCGCTTGGTTCGCCAGCCCATGACTTTGGGGATGGCAATTTGGTCTATTGCCCTAATTTTAGTTTTTCAGTCATTTCTTTCAATAATTTTGGGTGTATTATCAGCATTTTGTTTTTGGATGGGAGCCAGAAAAGAGGTTGAACACAATATAAAGAAATTTGGAGATGCTTACAAGGAATACATGAAGAAAGTTCCTATGTGGAATGCCTTTAACGGATTAAGGAAAGTTAAAAGATGAAGAACAGCATAATTTCTAAAGTTCTTATCCTGATTCCATGCAGTGGGCCTAAGAGGAAGGGAGGAGCAATAATTTACAATGCTGATAAATCCGTTCTTAATTATTTAAGCAAATCCTCCAATACCCCTTTTTCCTGGTGTATATATCGAGCGTGGATTCTTTATCATCAGCCACTCAAATCCGAGGTCTATTACCTCCTGGAACATATTCCTCGCTTCTTTACTACTTTCCGTCACTATAAATTTCGCTACTTCTATTCGCTCTAACTCGGTATCTTGAATCACCGTCCTAATAAGTTTCCTCCTTTCTATCAAGGCGGTATCGATAAGCGATTTGTCATCAAGATGAAGAAGGTCGAAGACGTAAAGTTTCACCGGAATCTTTTTCGCAAACTCTTCAACTCTATACTTTCTTCTGAACCGCTTTATCAGTTCATGGAACGCCTTTGGAGAATGTTCAAAGGCGATTATCTCGCAGTCTACGATAAACGAATGCTGAATCCTCTTCAGCTCTTTTACTATTTCCGGCAGGGATTTGCTTACCTCTTCGGATTCCCTCGTGAAGATTTTTATTGTCTATTCAATGTTCCACCGAATTTTGAGCAGATACGGATAGCCTCCCCACACTCAGGGCATTTATTTTCCGTGGTTACGCGATAGCTAACCACATCAAATCCGTATCGTTTGATTAACCGCGCACCGCAACGTGGACAACAAGTATTTTCGTAAGGATGCCCGGGGACATTACCAATGTAAACATAATTCAAACCCTCTTCCTTCCCTATTTCCCACGCACGTTCCAGAGTTTTAACAGGTGTCCTTCCCTCATAAAGACCGACTTCACGCGACTTGTAAGCCGGATAATATTGCGTTACGTGCCATGGCGTATTTTCCCCGACTTCCTTCACGATTCTTGACGTGATGCTTCTCAAACATTCCTCCGCATCGTTCACGCGCGGTATAATGAGCGTTGTAATCTCAATGTGAACTCCCTTTTCCTTCGCTTCCTTTATGTTCCGCCATACTTTCTCAACGTCCGCACCGCAATATTTCCTCACTGCATCCTCACAACCCTTTAAATCCACATTCATCGCATCTAATCCATGCTCCACCAGCAACCTCAGTGCATCAGCGCTCATGTATCCATTCGTTACGTATGTATTATAATAACCCTCCTTTTTTGCAAGCTCAAAAACGTCAAACGAGTATTCGAGAAGCAAAGTTGGCTCGTTAAAGGATATAGAAGTCCCCAGGCATCCCATTTCTTTCACCATTTGCACGAATCGCTCTGGCGATACATAATTACTCCTCGCGGGATTCGGAACGGATTTACTGATGTCCCAATTCTGGCACCAGGGGCAGGAGAAATTGCAGCCGGAACTGCCAACCGTTAATGCTTTGCTGCCCGGGAAGAAATGGAAAAAAGGTTTCTTCTCTATTGGATTCGCACTTATAGAAGAAATATCGCCGTATTCTAAAGTATAAAGTTTTCCATCAATGTTCATCCGCGTTTTGCAGAATCCTAACTCGCTTACGTCAATTTCGCAGAACCGTTCACAGGTTCCACACCTCACTTTCTCCCCTTCCGCAAGATGCTTGTATAAAAGAGCCTCTTTTACCGTAGGTTTTCCTATAAGCGTGTTTTTTCCACTTTTTGCACCTTCTACCAGTCTCAAATTAAGCATTTAACCGGGCAATGTCAAATTGACTTTTAGTTAAATAATATTGGGATAGGATATGGTATAGATTATTGGTGGGTTGATGAAAGTGGATTACGATATATGAGCGGAGAAGAAGAACAAAAGGAGATAAAGGTACTGCACGTAGATGATGAGCTTGATTTCCTTGCGTTGACGAAGGTCTTTTTGGCACGAGAAAATGATAATTTTAGTATAGATACCACCACTTCGGTAGAAGAAGGTATAGAGCGCTTGAAGGGCGGTAAATACGATGTAGTAATCTCCGACTATCAGATGCCCAGGATGGATGGTCTGGAATTCCTCCGGAACCTTCGACAGAGTGGAAGCACGATTCCGTTCATTATGTTCACGGGGAAAGGAAGAGAAGAAGTAGCGATGGAAGCATTGAACAAAGGAGCAAACCACTATTTACAGAAAGGTGGAGACGTAAAAAGCATGTACGGGACATTGGCGCATGTAATAAGAAAAGAAGCAGAGAAAAAGAGAACAGAGGATAAATTAGCAGGGGTAGAAAAAGAACGTCAAATAATTCTCGATTCCCTGCCGGCAATGATATATCACATGGACAGGGACAGCAATTTCATTTATGTGAACAAGCTTCTTGCAGATGCGTGTGGGATGAATCCGGCGGATTTCAGAGGCAAATCAACCAGAGAGGTTTTTCCGGAAGATGCTGACGCCTACATCAAAAGCGACAAAGAAGTCGTGAAAAGCGGAAGACCGCAGATAGGAATAAGTGGAGAATTCCACACGCCGGAAGGAAAGAGATGGGTGAGAACCGACAAAATACCACTAAAAGATGCGGATGGCAACGTTACAAGCATAATAGGGTCCGCAGTGGACATCACCGAGCACAAGCGTGCGGAGAAAGAGCTGAAAGAATCCCGTAAGTTCCTTGAGACCGTCATCGAAAACATTCCTGATACAATCACCCTTAAGGACCTGGAGCACCGCTTCGTATTGGTCAATCAGACATATTGTAACATAACAGGGGTTACTAAGGATGAAGTAATTGGGAAAACGGTCTTCTGGGAAAAAGATATGGAAGTATTTCGAACAGGAAAAGGATTAGCCTTCCCGGAACGAACCTATACCGACGTTGAAGGTACTCACCACTATATATCCGTTAAAAAAGCGCCATTAGCAGACGAATCAGGAAAGATAACGCATGTTCTGACAATAGCACATGATATTACCGAGCGCAAGCATGCGGAGGAGGAACGAGAGCAACTTATAAAGGAGCTTGAAGCAAAGAACGCCGAGCTGGAGAAGTTCACCTACACCGTCTCTCACGACTTAAGGTCGCCGCTTGTTACCATTCAGGGTTTTGCAGACATACTCAGGGAAGATTTGGAGCGGAATGAAAAAGAGAAAGTAGAAAGCGACCTTAAACATATAGAAACCGCTGCTACAAGGATGGACCGCCTTTTAAAAGACACGTTGCAACTCTCTCGTATTGGTCGTGTGATGAATCCGCCGGGAGACGTGCCTTTTGGCGAACTTGTTCAAGAAGCATTGCAGGAAACCGCAGAACAAATAAAATCGAGCGGGGTTGAAGTATCCGTGGTTGAGGACCTCCCGAGTGTTCACGTGGACCGCATGAGGGTGGTAGAGGTGCTTGTGAACCTGATTGCGAACTGCATAACTTACATGGGTGAACAATCACATCCAAAAATTGAGATTGGTCATCGTGTGGATGATGAAGAAACCGTGTTCATTGTGAAGGATAACGGAATGGGAATAGACAAGAGCCAGCAGGAGAAGGTGTTCGAGCTTTTTTACAAGGTGGACAGGAGTAGCAAGGAAACGGGTGCCGGGCTCGCCATCGTGAAACGAATAATCGAGGTGCACGGAGGTCGTATCTGGATAGAATCAGAGAAGGGAGAGGGGTGCACGGTTTGTTTTACGTTGCCTAAATCCCAGGTAAAACCAAATTAAACCATTTTTGCAAGCAAAAAGCTTTACCAACAAACTTTCTTTCTAAGAAAGTTTGTTGGTAAAGGTTTATTTTAAAAAGAAGGGTTACTATCAAGCTATAAAAATAAATCGCGGGAGAGCAATATCATGCACTACATAATCACGGAGAAGGGGACAACGGCAAGAAAAATCGCCTCAATACTATCGAATGGTAGCGCAAAGAAGAGAAAGATAGGGAGTATAGAGGCACACGAATTCGATGGTAAAGTAGTTACAGGGCTAAGCGGGCATGTTTTTCGCCTGGACTTCCCTCCTACCTATAATAATTGGAGCAAGATAAATCCTTACGAACTGATAGACGCTCAAATAGTAGCAGTTGCAATAAAAAAAGACATAATTAAACTATTGAAGCACATCGCAAAAAACGTTGATTCCGTAACCATTGCAACGGATTACGACCGCGAAGGAGAGTTAATAGGTGTTGAAGCTCTCCGGCTTATCAAAAAAATAAAACCTGACGTGAAGGTTGACAGGATGCGATACAGTGCGATAACCGAGAAGGACATAAAAGAAAGTTTTGCTGCAAGAAGTGAAGTTGATTATAACTTAGCGGCATCTGCCGAAGCGAGACAGATAATAGATTTAATATGGGGTGCATCTCTGACAAGGTTCGTTTCTTTATCTGCAAATCGGTTGGGTGACGACTTCTTTTCCGTTGGACGCGTGCAATCGCCTACGCTTGCGTTGCTGGTAGAGAAGGAGAAAGAAATAGCGAAATTCGTCTCTCGTAAGTTCTGGGAGCTGCATGCAAAATTAAAGACGGAAAAGGGCGATATTTTCGATGTAACGCATGAAAAGCGTAAGTTTTGGGAAAGAGAAGAAGCAGAAGAGCGAATAGCGAGAATAGAATCAGCGAAGAGCGGAATTGTTCGTGACGTGAAGACGAAGTTGCGGGTTGATAAGCCACCCACTCCTTTCGATACAACCGGATTCATAAGAGCTGCTTCTTCTATCGGATACACACCGAGGAGAGCGATGAACGTCGCACAGAGCCTGTATCTCGAGGGTCTCATCTCTTATCATCGCACTGATAATACCACATATCCGGACACGCTGGATTTGAAGGCGTTAGTAAAGATGTTTCAGGGGCACGAAGAATTCGGTGAACATGCTGAGCTGCTATTAAAGAAGAAGAAATTAAAGCCAACGGCAGGTAAAAAGAAGACTACTGACCATCCCCCTATACATCCGGTAGCGGAAACGACAAAAGAGAAGCTTGACAAGGATAAGTGGAAGGTCTATGAACTCGTGGTTCGGCGATTTTTAGCTACGCTTTCTGATGCTGCGAAATGGGAAGATACAGATGTAAAGATAGAGGTAGGGAGCGAGCCATTGGAAGCGAAGGGGAAAGAATTGAAGGAGCAGGGATTCCTCGCGGTATATCCGTACCAGAAGAAAGAGGAATTGACGTTACCGAAATTAAAAGAGGGCGATAAAGTAATAGTTGAGGATTTAGAGATTGCAGATAAGGAAACAAAGCCACCGAACAGGATTTCACAAGCAGGGCTAATAAAAAAGATGGAGGATTTAGGGCTTGGCACGAAGAGCACGCGACACGAGATAATAGGGAAGTTGTATGACCGCACATACGTGCAGGGCAACCCTGCTAAACCCACGGAAAAGGCATTCGCACTTATTGATTCCTTAGAGAAATATGCTGCGATGATAACGAAACCGGAGATGACAGGAACGCTGGAGCAGGAGATGGATGGGATAAGTGAAGGGAAACGAAAAAAGAAGGAAGTTGCGGATGATTCGAGAAAGATGTTGAACGCGGTGTTCAAGGTGATGATGGAGAACCGCGAGGAAATAGGGAACTCACTTAAAGAAGCCTTAAAGAGCGATAAAATCGTGGGAACGTGCCCGGAATGTGGTGCGGATCTTTTTTGGGCGAGGTCCAAACGCAGGAAAAGGTTCGTGGGCTGCAGCGGGTTTCCCACCTGTAGTTTCTCTTTGCCGCTACCACCAAGCGGGAGACTGATTGTGACCAAAGATAAATGCGATGAGCATCCTTCCCTGTTTAAGTTAAAAATAATAAAAAAAGGTAAAGGCAGGGGTAAAACATGGGATTTCGGCTGCCCATATTGCAATTTCCTGCAGTGGAAGGAAAAGGAAAAGGATAAAGAAAAAAATGGGGATGGAGAGGGGGATAAAGATAAAACCTCATGAAGTGCAGCGCAATTACCGCAGTTGTATTTATTTACCGCCGAGAACGCAGAGAGCGCTGAGATGACAAAAGAATGACTTCCCCGACTCTCCGCGTTCTCTGCGGGCTCCGCGGTAAACAAGTACACGAAGTTATTTCCGCACCACCACGCTCACCACGTCGCCGTCTGCGAGCACGTGCGAAAGACCTACACGTTGACCTCCATATTTCACTGACTTACCCCAGATGCGTGCATATCGGAACTTCTCAATGAATTCACGATGAATGGTAGAACAGACGTCAGCGATTGTAGAATCGGTTTTCATGACCTGCGGATTGTTCATATCCGGCGATTCGCCCCGCGGCTTCATATAGATGCGTATGAACTCTAATTCGTTGTAAATTATGTCTTTCAGTGCATCAACGTTCGTGCCGACATCCGCAGAGATTGGAACGGCATCAGGGAATCGCTCCCTGCACGTCCGAAGCGTATCAGAATCTGCCAAATCTATCTTGTTTATGACCGTGATTGCAGGGGTGTATTTGCGGTTTCCGACAACGACATCAATAAGTTCGTCGAGTGTGATGCGTTCTCGTATAAGAACATCTGCGTTGTGTATTTTGTATTCTGATAGCACAGCTCGGATTGTTTTTTCATCCAGCTCGAGTTCCACGGTGCTGCTTACTATAATTCCACCTCTACTCGTTTTATGAATGACTGCTTCCGGGGGTCGGGTATTAATCCGAATGCCCGCGTCATATAACTCCTTTACCAGTATGTCGAACTGCTGCGGCTGAAAGACGTCCACGATGATCAGGATAAGGTCAGAGTTTCGCATCACAGATATTACCTCTTTGCCGTGCCCACGTCCTGCCGCGGCACCCCGGATAAGCCCCGGGACATCGAGAAATTGCACTTGCGCACCTTTGTACAGGAGCGTGCCCGGGATTACCTCGAGGGTAGTGAAATCATAAGCAGCAACTTCAGCATTGGTGCCGGTAAGGCTGTTGAGCAACGTTGACTTACCAACCGAAGGAAACCCGACCATCACGACGGTAGCATGCCCTGATTTTTTTACCGAATATCCTTTTCCTTTGCCTGTGGATTTTGCAGTTGCACGTTTCTGCAGGTCCTCCTTCAGTCTGGCGAGCTTCGCTTTGAGCCGTCCAATGTGATGCATTGTCGCCTTGTTGTAGGATGTTTTCCTTATTTCGTCCTCTATGTTTTTGATGTCCTCTTCGATGGTCATTTTGGTGATGTGCCGGTTATTGGATTTGTAATTTTTCTACAAGCCCTATCTTCACTATTATTATATATTAGTGAAACCGTATTTTTACATTAAAAATGAGTGAACAGTCCGTAAAAACAAACTGTGAAGAAATTGAAGATGTCCAAAATAATATACTCACAGAACAAAAATTTGGAGAAATGATTAATAACTATGAAAATAATCCTATCTTAGAACTTTTTAGAGATGTAAATAGGTACCCAGGTTATTGGGAACTTTCGTTAATTGGCAAATGGACAAAAACTCTTCATGGCATCCGGGGATTGAATAGAGTTGAAAAAAACTTAGTAGAGGCGGAAGAAAAATATTTGCATGCACGGCTCCAATTAAAAATCGCAGCAAGTATTGAACGAAACGATAACAGCAAAGTAGTCTCATTAGAGCCTGATGTATGTTTGTTTAGCTGGGACAATGTCCCCGGGAACGATAGCAAGAGATTCCTAAAGTTCCTTGTGGATGATCGCGGTATTGGCTGGACGGAAAACGCAGAAATCCACAAATCCGATGACGACCAAACCATCCGCATCTTTAAGGATAAAAACTCAGCAGAAATAACGCTCGATGGGAAGATGAAAAAAGCGACCTTAAAAATTAACGATGGTAGAGCCCTCGACCTAAAAGTTAAAAAGGAGAACGGCAAGCTAAACCTATACCACAACAAAAAACCTGACATACTCGCTAATATCAAAGGAAATGAATTCTATATTGAAATAACAACCAAAAAAGAGCTCGACGCATTTTGGAAATATCAGGATATTGATTTAGAGATACTGAAAATGGCAAAGCGTTATAATCTCAATGTTTATGTAATTATAAACAACCTCCAAACGTTTCCAGGAGAAAAGGAAATCGAACGTGCGTTGAAAAAGGTGGACTTGAAATTTAAAAAAGGCGACTTACCTATCTCTGTTAGAGAAAATAATTTTACTTTAGAGGTTAAAGAAGGTAATAGTCCTAATGTTATTAGTTTTGCTGAGTTTAAATGCGAAAATGGAGATTTTATTCCATCTGGTTATCCAAGGAGATTTGCTGAGGTTATGGGTAATATAATCGAAGATAAATCGGCACAACTACCACCGATTTTACCTGGATTTATCGTGATTGAACCCCGAATGGGCTCTTATTTAAACTCAATAGGTGGGAGTTATATCAAAGTTGAAATCCAAAATCGGTTTAAAAGATTGCATCTGTTTAACATAGATGCAGAATTTGAAGATGACTTGAGCAATGGTATTATTTCAGGGAAATTAAAAGATATAATCAAAACCAACCCCAATGGATTTTCGCTTTCTGAAACTGCTATTATTACAAAAGAAAAAGGGGATGAATGGGTAATAACTGATGAAGAAAAATTCATTTTCAGGAAAGAAGATAGACAGCTAAAAATTTACAAAATATCCAATTATTGCCCTAATATACTTGGCTTGGTTTTCATATACAATCATGGGCGTGTAGATACAGGAGAATACATTGAAGAGGCTAATTTTGAAATTGTTGAAAATCCATATTGTACCTATAATCATGGAATTAACACTAAAGACTTTGTAAATTGCTTAACAGAGAGATGGCATGTAGATTCTGCTTGTCTTGAAAGATATCGGTCTTTATTCGATGATTTTTATGGAAGAGTTCCTAAACAAAGGTATATTCATTGGCAAGAAGAACCGAGAAGAGAGGCAGAAAGGATTTTAAGGAAAGTTTCTGCAACATAAATATGTTTAGAGCTTAGCCCTGAAATAAAAATAGAAAAATTTATAAGGATTGGATACCAGCGGTGATAAAAAGGGAGATGATATAAAAATGGCTAAAAAATATGGGATATTGGTTATCTGTGCTGCAATCTTGTTTTTATGCTTTGTAGGAAGCGCATCCGCAAAGACGTGGTATGTGGATGATGATTTACAAGATTTCCCTTACGCCGATTTCACAAAAATTCAAGATGCTGTAAATATAGCTTCGCCGGGAGATACGGTTATTGTTTATAATGGAACTTATTATGAGAATGTAGATGTTTACAAGTCCTTAACGATTAAATCAACTTCTGAAAAACCAGCGGATACGATTGTTCAGGCTGCTAATCTGAGTAATCCAGCATTCCATATTTTGGCAAATAATGTAACAATAGGTAGTTTTACTATAAAAGGGGCAAGTTATGAGCGAGGCATAACTCTTGATAATTCAAAATATTGCAAAGTGTCTAATAACATCTTATCAGGCAATTGGGATGGCATAGGTTTAGATTATTCCTCTAATAATGTGATAGAGAATAATATTTGCGAAAACAACAGCGCTTGCGGGATTTACTTATTTTTATCCCCTGATAACACGATAAAAAATAATACTTGCAAGGATAACGATTATGGAATATATCCACGTTGGGCAAATAACAATACTTTGATGGATAATAATGTATTAAACAATAATTACGGCATTTACTTGTATTATTCAAACAATAACATCTTTAATCTCAATAACTTCATAAACAATAGCGATGCTGTATATTCTTCTGATTCAACCAACATCTGGAACGCCACATCAAAAATAACCTATATCTACAATGGCAGTCAATACACAAACTACCTTGGCAACTACTGGGACAATTACAAAGAAAAATATCCCTGTGCTGAAGAGATGGATTGGAGTGGTATTTGGGATAGACCTTATAGCATAGACTCAGACAATGACTCTTATCCGTTGGTGAAGCCTTTTGAGAATTACTTCAAATCGCTGGAGGAGAAAATCTTTGACACGGGAGCGCCAACGAATCCCTATCCAAGCATCTTCGGCACTCACAACGGAACAATCACGCCAAATGTAACAATCGAGGTATCCAAACTTTACACTTACCCTTGTGAAGGAACTGGCGGGCACACTGAACAAGTGATAATCAGGAATGAATCAGGAATTATGGCGGAAGCTCATTGGAAAGGCTATCAAGAAGATTGGCATAACATATCTTTCAATAAAACCTTCACTCTTGTAGCAAACAAAACCTACAACTACACCATTCGCACAGGCTCTTATCCTCAAATAATTCACGAACGCATAGCAAATGTAACTGGTGGAACAATCACTTGCACCGAGTTCACGGACGCAAATGGAAGAAGATATAAGGACTGGGTTCCTGCTATCAGGTTAGAGCATACAATGCCCGAAATTGAAATAGCATTTGTTATATTCAACGAAACAGATGGCCTAAGCAAATACACAGAGCAAGTACTCTCTTTTGTAAATCAACATATCCCCGCAACGTTTGAAGCGATAACTGTTCGACTTCCCGAAGCGACGGAATTTACTTATTGGGGAACAGGGGAAGACCGATGTTGTTTTCTCGCGGGTTGGAATGTGCGAAGTATGGGGCATGAGGAGCAACTACCATTAGCATGTTTAGGCTATTTTTTGTTATGGAAATTTAAAGAAGGGGATAAACCTTGCTGGGGCGGAGGAACATGGGGACCGATACATGGGCTTAACAACAAAAGAATTTCTTCCGCTCCATATAACGCATGGTGGTGGTCAGAACCGGGTTGGCGACCTGATATGCCCGGTGGGACATGCATAATATTACACGAGTTGCATCACATGATTGGAGGCACGCTGGTGGATGATTACAAATATTACAAAGGTGCTGATTCTATGAGCGAACATAGATATGGGGAGACAATACCAAACATCGATCGGATGAGTGATTTTGGATTTACAGATGATTACAACTTCACCGCATGGTGTTACGAACAACTTACGGAAGAGATGTGTAAGAAGTTGGAGATGATATACAAAGACCCAAACCACCCCTCACTCAGAATAAAGAGACCGTCTAACAATCCAAAATCATAAGAAAAGAAGACTAATTTGACATTGTCAAAATAAGCACAGTAAAAATACAAGTCCCGGGCGCACCAAAAAGGGTTATCGAGAATAAAAAATAAAAAAAAGGAAAGCTATTTGGAAATGTATGTTAGAAGCATAAGGAAACTTTCATTCCGTAACTACTTCCGCAAATCCAACTCTCCTCGATACTTTCGTTATTCGTATCTTCACACTATCCCCTTTCTTCGTGCTGGGCACAAAGACCACAAATCCTTCTATTCGAGCTATTCCATCGCCTTCTCTTCCTACGTCCTCTATCTTTACGTCGTGTGTATCCCCAACGTTTAATGGGGAACTTATATCCCTACTTTCTCCACCATATCTCATAACTTACAAAACCCCCTTTTCTTTTTACTTCCTTTCGCTTTTTATTTCGTGATGCAAAGAAAAAATCGCTTTTATTCCTTCCATCACTTGATTATTATTAGCTTCCTTTATATATATATAAAAATGAATGTTTATAGTCATTCCGAAAATTATAACCACAAGATTACACAGATTTTCACGAGAAACCTCTCTTTAAGAAAGAAAGCTTTACCAACGATAAAACTTTTTTCTAAAAAGTTTTAGTGTCAATCTCGTGAAATCTCGTGGTTTATTACTTGCAATTTATTACTGGAATGACTATAAATAGTTTTGTATAATTGGAATAAATAGTGGATTATACACTCACCTCAGTCTTCCCACGTGTTCAACTTTTCGGATTTCTCGTAACTCCAAAGGACATTTTAAATTCTCTCTCGTCTTACAGCCACCGCATACCTTTTCATATTCGCAACCTCTGCATTCCGTATCGCTCTTTGCTTTGTGCTTATCGTGCCCAAACTTTTCTAAATTTTCACATATCCTCTCCATTCTTTCCTTCCTTACGTTTCCAACCTGCGTTGGAAGAAAAGGACATGCCCATACGTCCCCGTTCGGCTTAATATACATCATCCCTTCCCCTGCACGACAACCGCCAAAGAAACGCCCCAGGAAATTTATCACTCGCTTGTTGTGAATCCCGCGCTTTTGAAGCATGTATGCCCAGTATTCGGGAGATGCAACAGGAATTATTATTGCGCTCACTTCACGCTGTTTCTCGAGAATCAAGTCTAAAAGAGCTTTAAAATCCTCGCTTCCGAGTTCACAATCTCGAACGTCTTCACCTCTGCCAAAAGGAACAAAGCGATAAATGAAATACGAATAAACGCCTATTTCCGTGCCAAAATCTATGATTCGTTCGATTTCATCGAAATTCGGGCTGGATGCAACTATATTCAGGTGCAAATAAAGTTTTTCCGCTACACAGTTTTCTATCCCTTCAATCACGGCGTCGTAAGCGCCTTTAACACCCCTGATGGAATCGTGTATCTCGGGGTTCATCGCGTCTATGCCTATTACAACGCCAACGTCAAATTCTTTCAGCAATTTCGCCACCTCTTTCGTTATCAGCGTCCCGTTCGTCGCTATGAAGACGGTGAACCCTGCTGCCTTCGCATATTCAATCAATTCAAAAAGGTCTTCTCGTAACAAAGGCTCTCCACCCGTGAACACTAATGACCTGATGCTTAGCGAGGCTATCTGGTCTATCAATGCCCGCCCCTCTTCTTTTGATAGTTCATCGTAAGACGCTTCTCCACCGAAAGCATGACAGTGGATGCACTTCAAGTTGCACTCGCCCGTCATTTCCCAGACTACGTGCGGATTCAGCCCGAAGCAGCATATCTGTTTTGCTCCGGCTCCTGCGTGGATAAGGTTTCTGACTTGAAATAGCCACGTAAGAAAAGCCCTCTTATTCCAGCCAACGAGCACCGCATATAGCAGAACCATAGCCAATTGCTTAAATAACAACTGCGGTGGGTTATAGAATGGTTTTATCTTTTTCCGTCTATTTTTTATCATCCTCACTAACATTTAAAGGTTTTTTCTTTGTAAAAGAAAAGTTTGTTTATGCTCACTTTCGTAGGTCTCGGATTATACGATGAGAAGGACGTAACCCTGAAAGGGTTAGAAGCGATAAGAGATGCGGACGTGGTGTATGCAGAATTTTACACCGCCCCCTTAGGCGGAAAAACGGTAGAAAGGATGGAGATGGCGTATGGCAAACGAATTTCTGTATTGGAGCGAGGCGACATAGAGGAAAATGCGGAGGAGACGATTTTAAAGATTGCAAAGAACCAAAAAGTGGTTTTACTTAGCGGTGGAGATGCGATGATTGCTACCACGCACGTTGATTTGCGGCTTAGAGCGATAGACATGGCTATTGATACGAGAATAATACATGCACCTTCCATTTCTTCGGCAGTTGCCGGATTATGTGGGCTCCAGAGTTACAAGTTCGGTAAATCCGCAACGGTCGCTCCGCCTTACAAAGGGCTCATATCTGAAGTGCCATACGACACGGTAATGGCAAACAAAGAGCGTGGGCTGCATACTCTGCTATATCTCGATATTTCGATGCGTATAAAAGATGCGTTAAAGCTGTTGGAAGCGGTTGAGGAAAAAAGAAACGGGAAAGTGCTGAAAGAATCAGTAATTGTGGGGATAGCGAGAGCGGGGTCGGATATGCCGGTGGTGAAAGCAGATTATTTGGATGCGTTGAAGAGTTACGAATTCGGAGCGCTTCCGCATGTGATTGTCGTGCCGGGGGATTTGCATTTCCTGGAGAAGGAGGCGTTGGTGAAAATTGCACAGGCTCCTGCGTCTATTTGAGTTCTCTTTCGTTAATAAGGATGAACTTTTTTAGCTCCTGACATTTCTGATCACCATTTTAATAATTTCTTTTCTCTCTTAAATATGTTTGCCAAAAGCCCCAACCACTCCACACCCGATTAAAATAGGGTGCATCCCCGTTGTTTTGTTGTTTTTTCTGTCTTCATTTTGATTATTTCTTCAATAGTTCAATAAAATCATCTTTTGATAAATTAGCTTGCTGAAGAATGGATAAAAGAGTTCCTTTGGGAAGTTCTCTCCTTTTTGGTACAATAACAAGTAATTTACGCCCATTTTCATCAATTTTGTAAAGTGCCATGTGACTACCCTTACCACGCTTCGGCGCATACTCAAATCCACCTTTTTTCAACGCTTTGATTATATCGTCTGAAGAAACTACTGGCAGCTTCTTCCTGCGGTTACCTCAATTATAGAAGTAAATTTATGGGGAGATGTAAGAGCAGTTTCTACATCCACAATAAGCCCCAACTCTTTAGCGTTATCGAGATAAAGCTCTGCGGCTTCTTTCAAATTACTAAGTGCTTCTTCAGGTGTGTCTCCGCAACTTGCAACGCCCAACTCAGGACATTTTGAAACATATACACCTTCTTCTTCCCATACTGTAGCTGTTAAGCTAAATCTTTTCATAGAAACACCCTTTTAAACGTACATCATTTCTGGTATTTCTTCTTTAGTGGTTATTAACGCTCTGAATAGCGTAAGCATATTAAATATTTTCCTTGTCTCTTCATTAATTGAATCTTTTATGCTTTCCACGTTGATAATAATTAGTATTATCATAGGGACTATAAAAGCTTTTTGATTTTTTTCCTACATGGAAAAATATTTGATATAACAGTTCCATTTGTGAAATAAAGAAAGAAATCGAATGCTTCTAAAAGGGTTCAATCCGAGTCAACCCTCCACACCACAAACGTGTAAACTTTTTATACGGAGAAGTAAAACAATAAAATATGGAAAGAAGAAAGCGACCCTCGATATTTGATTTGATGGAAAAGTATATGGAGCAGATGGTCGAAGAGGCGAGAAGAGTGCCATTGCCATTTGAGGAGGAAATTTCGAGAAGGCTGAGGAAAGAGCCACAGGATATAGAAGAGTGGTTACGAGACCCGTTTGAAGAGATGACGAAGCGATTGGAAGGGGAATTGCCGGAGGAGTTCAAGGATTTTGTAACGGAGGAAGAGACGCCGGAGGGAAAAGTAAGACGATATGGTCCTTTCATCTACGGGTTCTCCTATACAAAGGAGCCGGGGAAGGAGCCGGAGATAAAAGAGTTCGGGAATATAAAACCGTCATACAAAAGAATAGAGCCGGTTCCAGGAGGCGAACGTGAGCCGTTGATAGACGTAATCGAGCAAAAGGATTCTTACGAAGTCGTAGCGGAATTGCCCGGTGTCGAGAAGAAGGATATAAAACTGCACGCTACCGAAGACTCGCTGGAAATAAGAACGGAAAACGACAGAAAGTTCTTCAAGAAAATACCCTTTGACATGCCTGTAAAACCGGAATCCTCAAAGGCAACTTATACAAACGGCGTGCTCAGCGTGAAGATAATAAAGAAAGAAGGGGAGAAGAAGACCATTATATCGTTGGATTGAGCGAAGGGAAGACATGGCGAAGGCGGTAGAAGAAGTAGACAAAAAATACTTTGAACCGATGGCAAAGAGTTTCAAAGTTATACCAAAAGCAGTAGTAGCCCTAATAAAATAACTTTTAAATATTGAAAATAGTATCTATTAAGTGGGTGTATAGAAATGAAATTCAATGTTATTATCAAAGAGGATTTAGAGGATGGGGGATACAATGTGAGCTGCCCGGCATTACCGGGATGCCATTCTCAAGGTGACACGATGGAAGAGGCATTGGAAAATATCAAAGATGCGATACGGGGATGTATGGAAGTTATTAATCAGAGAGTGCTGAAAGGGGTCGAAGAAAAAGCGATAGAAGTTGACTGTTGAAGAGTTTGTTGAGTTGCTATGATGGGAGGAGCAGTATTTGGACTTCAAAAAGAAAAAATAAAAAAAATTAATACGGTGGCATTCCACCCATCCCACCTGGCGGTGCTCCCCCAGCCGGTGGTGCCCCCTTCTTTGACGAGATTACATCGTCTATCCTGAGTATCATCACGGCAGCATCTACTGCGGATTCCACCGATTGTCGCTTTGTCCTCAACGGCTCTATCACACCCCCTTGCCACATATCAACGATTTTCCCGGTATAAGCGTCCAAACCCGCATTCTTCTCACCGCGCTCATGCGCAGCTTTCAACTCCACCAACTTGTCTATCGGGTCGAGTCCGGAATTTTCAGCCAACGTCCGGGGTATTATTTCCATCGCCTCTGCGAATTTATCCACCGCTAACTGCTCTCTTCCTTTTAACGACGCACTGTATTCTCTTACCCTCAGCGCCAATTCCGTTTCCACTGCTCCGCCACCTGCAACTGCTTTTCCATCCTCGATTATACAGCCTACTACACGAAGCATGTCATGTAAAGCGCGCTCAACTTCATCTACCACGTATTCCGTCCCGCCTCTTATCACAATGGATAATGCATGCGGATTCTCGCACTCTTCTATAAACAACATCTTGCCCCCTGCTATCTTCCTTTCCTCTACTAAGCCTGCATGCCCCAAATCACTTTTACTCAGCTCTTCCACGTTAGTCACTATTTTACCCCCGGTTGCTTTTTCCAATTTCTCCATATCGCTTTTCTTCGCTCTTCTTACCGCAACAACCCCATCCTTCGCAAGGTAATGCTGCACGAGGTCATCTATCCCCTTCTGGCATATCACGACATTCGCACCACTTTCTTTTATGCACTCCGCTATTCTTCGCATCGTTCTCTCCTCTTCCGCGAGGAACCCCTTTAGCTGGTCCGATGTCCTTATCTTTACTTCTGCACTCGTCTCTGTCTTCTTCACTTCCAGCGCTGCGTTAATCAATGCTATTTTCGCATCCTCTACTTTCCTTGGCATCCCCGGATGCACCACTTCTTTGTCTATCGCCATTCCCTGCACTAACTCAGTCCCGCCTATTCTTCCGCCCACTTTCTTCTCCACGCTTATATTATCCGTGTCAACCACTCTTTTTCCTTCGTGACCCGTTTCAGTTATTGCCTTAACCGCTTTTATTGCAATTTCCGCAAGGAAATCACGAGAATCCTCCGCGAATTTACCGGTTATCGCGGTTCTTGCTATTTTCTTCAACTCCTCGTCATCCTCTATATCTATACCCGTAGCAATTTCATCCAGCACCTTTATCGCCCTTTCTGCCGCAAGTCTATATCCCAATGAGATTACTGAAGGGTGTAATTCCTGCTCCAATAGATCCTCAGCCTTCTTTAGCAGTTCTCCGCCAATTACAACCGCGGTTGTCGTGCCGTCACCCGCAACTTCGTCCACCGTTTTCGCAACTTCCACCATCATCTTCGCCGCGGGGCTCTCTATCTCCATCTCCTTGAGAATCGTCACACCGTCATTTGTTATCACTACGTCACCAAGGGCATCCACAAGCATCTTATCCATTCCTCGTGGTCCCAGAGTAGTGCGAACGGCAGAAGCAACTGCCTTCGCCGCATTTATGTTCGTGCTCTGCGCCTCTCTTCCTCTTGTTCTCTCGCTTCCTTCCTTCAACACTAATATTGGTATTCCACCTAACTGCCCTGCCATTTTTATATCTCCCTCATTTTTTAACTAACTAATCATACTCTTCTTCTACCTACTTTGAAACATATTCATATAAATATTTTGGAATTGACTGTTAAAGCTGGGGGTGCAAAAGTGGAAGGTGAAGTAAGTGAAGAGGGGGAGGAGAAAGAGAAGAGTATGAGACTGGTGATGAAGTTCGGAGGAGCTGCAGTTGCAGATGGTGGGAAGATAAAGGTAGTGGCAGATTTGATAAAGAAGTTCAAAGAAGAAGAAGAAGAAGAAGAGCAGGGGAAAGAGAGAAACGAAATGGTCGTGGTGACCTCTGCAATTTTTAAGGTCACTGACATATTGCACGAAAGCGCAGCACGGGTAGCAAAAGAAGGAAACGTGGAAAAGGCAAAAGAATTCGTGAAGGAATTAAAAAAGAAGCATGAAGTAGCGGCGTCAGAGGCGATAGGCGATGAGCATGTGTTGAACGTGGTAAAGAAAGAGATAAGAGAAAGAGTGGGTGAGATGGAGAAAGCTTTGATTGGAATATCGCTTTTAGGCGAATTGACCGCGAGGTCGCTCGACTATATCGTCTCGTTCGGCGAAAGATTGGCAGCACCTATATTGGCGGGCACGTTACAATCAATAGGAATGGACGCTGTGCATCTTACCGGTGGTGACGCCGGGATAATAACGAACGAGGACTATGGCAATGCACAGTTAATGAGAGGCGCAGAAGAGACGATAAGAGCGAGAATTATGCCTTTATTGGACAATAATAAAATACCCGTCGTTAGCGGATATACCGGTGAAACGAAGAAAGGGATAATAACAACGCTGGGTAGAGGCGGCTCGGACTATACTGCTACCATAATTGGAGCGGCGATAGATGCCGACGAAGTATGGCTCTGGAAAGAGACCGAAGGGATAATGAGTGCGGACCCCAAGATAGTAAAGGATGCAAGAAAGATACCTTATATTTCATACGTGGAGGCGATGGAACTATCCTATTTCGGCGCTTCCGTCCTCCATCCGCGGGCGATAGAGCCTGCGATGTGGAAAAAAACACCGATTCGCGTGAAGAATTTGTTCAAGCCTGATGGCAAGGGCACACTTATTGGCAAGGAACCGGAGCATACAGAGAAGGCTGCTAAAGCCATTACTCTCATCGAAAACACTTCCATCATCAATATCGCGGGAACTGGCGTAAGGAGCATATCTGACCTCGCAGCACGTATATTCTCTGTCTTAGCCACTGAAAATGTGGACATCATAATGATAAGCCAGGGCTCCTCGGAAAGGACCATATCCATCGTTATAAATGGTGCACACCTGGAACGAGCTATTAATGCGATACGAAGCATAAATGCTGGCGGCAGCGTGGTCCGGGATTTTACGTCCAATAGTGACGTTTGCGCAATGGGTGTCGTTGGAGCTGGTATGCCAGGAACACCGGGAGTTGCAGGGAAAGTCTTTTCCGCCCTCGGTAACGGAGGAATAAGCGTGATAATGATCTCTCAGGGCAGTTCTGAGTTTAATATCTCTTTTGTGGTAAAAAAGGAAGATGCGTATAAGGCGGCACAGGCAATACACGACGTGTTTGAAATGGGGATGTGAAGCATTAAAGTAAAGTTTTAAAGAACATAACCTATTTATCTTATGCGGACATTGAATTTAATGATAAGGCGTAAAAAAGAGGGAAGTGGTGGATGATGGCAGAATCGAATAAGGCAAGCAATAAGAATGAGGAGGAAGGGGGAGGAACGGAAAGCGATTTGTTAGCAAGTGCAGAAATGAAAACAACCGAGGACGTGAAAGTTCCAAAGTTGCTGATAGACCAGGTGATAGGGCAGGAACGCGGCGTGGAGGTGATAAAGAAGTCGGCTAATCAGAGAAGACACGTGATGCTGATAGGCACGCCGGGCACCGGGAAGTCAATGCTTGCCCGTAGCATGGCGGAATTGCTGCCAAAGGAGGAATTGCAGGATCTTTTGGTGTATCCGAATGCAGAGGACAAAAACACCCCGAAGATAAGGATTGTTCCTCGCGGTAAAGGAAAAGAGATAGTAGATGCACAGAAGTTAGAAGTGAGAAAGCGCATTCAGATGCGAAGCACGTTTCTTATGTTCACTTTCTTCCTCATCATGGGCATTGGTTTTATTTATGCATTAAAAACGGACAGATTTGAGATGATTTTTTATTCAATAATTGCCGCTGCCGTTATGCTTTTAGTCTTCAGATGGATGATGCCGAAGGAGGAGGCGATGATGCCGAAGTTGCTTGTTACCAACGCTGGACGTGAGACTGCACCGTTCGTGGATGCAACAGGGGCGCATTCCGGAGCTTTGCTCGGTGACGTCCGGCATGACCCTTACCAGTCAGGCGGGTTGGAGACGCCAGCACACGATAGAGTAGAAGCGGGAGCTATCCACAAGGCGCATAAAGGCGTTCTTTTCATTGATGAGATAAACACGTTGAGGATAGAAGCGCAGCAAAACTTGCTCACGGCATTGCAGGAGAAGGAGTATTCAATAACGGGGCAATCGGAGAGAAGTGCAGGAGCTATGGTGAAAACCGACCCGGTTCCTTGTGATTTCGTCATGATCGCTGCTGGCAATCTGGATGCCGTAGCCGGTATGCACCCTGCTCTTCGTTCTCGAGTAAAGGGCTATGGATACGAAATATACATGAAAGATACGATGGACGATACCGAGGAGAATAGAAATAAGCTTATCAGGTTCATTGCCCAGGAGGTAGCGAAGGACAAAAAGATTCCTCATTTCGATAGAAGTGGAATAGAGGAGATATTAAGGGAAGCGAGGAGAAGATCGGGCAGAAAAGGGCATTTTACACTCATTTTACGGGACCTCGGCGGATTGGTGCGTGTGGCAGGGGATATTGCTCGCGCTGAAGGTGCCAAATATACGACGAGCGAGCATGTGATAAAAGCAAAAGCGATGGCAAAATCCGTGGAACAGCAAGTGGCTGATGAGTATCTGGAGCAGAAGAAGGATTATAAATTGTTCACCACCGAAGGGTTTGAGATAGGCAAGGTGAATGGACTCGCGGTAGTGGGTGATTCCGGTGTGATGCTACCCATAATCGCAGAGGTTACGCCTGCACAATCGAGAGAGGAAGGAAAGGTAATAGCGACCGGTAGATTGCAGGAAATAGCACAGGAAGCGGTGCAAAACGTCTCCGCGGTATTCAAGAAATTCACCGGGAAGGACATATCCACGAAAGACATTCACATTCAATTCGTAGGCACGCACGAAGGCGTAGAGGGTGATTCCGCCAGCATTTCCGTTGCTACTGCCGTTATTTCTTCTCTGGAGAACATCCCGGTGGACCAGAGTGTGGCGATGACTGGTTCTTTGTCCGTGCGAGGTGACGTGCTGCCCGTGGGGGGAATAACGCCGAAGGTGGAGGCAGCAGCGCAGGCAGGCATCAAAGAAGTATTGATTCCACAGGCAAACCTGAATGACGTGCTCATCGAAGACCGGTATAAGGATAAGGTGAAGATAATACCCGTGATGACAATAGAGGACGTGCTTGAACACGTTTTAGTGGGTAAACTGAAGAAGAAGTTCATAGAGAAGATAAAAACGTTCACAACGGGCGTGGAGAAGATTATTCCGGAGGGCGTTGTGGATAAACGTCTGATTCAGCAGTAAAACTTTCTCAAAATTTGTTTACCGCCGAGATCACGGAGAGCGCTGAGATGAGATAGATGATTTTCCAAACTCTCTGTGTTCTCTGCGGGCTCAGCGGTAAACTAAAATTCCAGAACCTCACTAATCCCCAACCGGTCTATAACGTCATAAAGAAGCTTCTGCTTGAAATTCGAGTATGCAACCTTGTTCGGAACCGCAATGGACACTTTTCGTTTTGATAACTCAGGATATGCCCCCGTAAACACAGCCTCCATTTTCCCTATCCAGCTCGGTATCTCCTCAGTTACAAAAACCACCGGCTGGTCTCTCCATTCTCTAACGTCATATCTCGACAAGCTATCAGTAACCACCAGATGAAGTGTCTCGCGCCTTACGTACATATCACCAGTAAGAAATAGAAAGCCATCATCCATAGCGAACCCGCTGAAATGCCCCTCGATAGTATCTATTTCTTCTTGCGTAAATTTAGTCCACTCAGCAAGTCCTGCTCTCCGCTCTTCCGTTCCTTTTTTCGCTTCCTCTACAAGTTCTCCTATCCACTCTTCAAGCATTTTGGTCACGGGCATCGCAGCGAGTTTCTCCGCTCTCCACGCTCTTACTCTTTCTTTTGCATCCTCTATTTTTCCCTCACTTTGGTATAACCCTAAGAATTCCCTTCTACGCTTTTTTCCATAAATGCACAGATTCTCCCTGATAACCTCCTCTTCTACGGAACGGAAAACCGAAGGTGAAAACATATCACACATGTCATTTTTTATAATCTCATATTGCGTGAACCCGGTAATTCCCTGTATAGACATTTTCAAAAGCAATTCAATCATTTTTATCGCCGCTTCATTTCCTTCTTTCACCGCTTTTTCAATGTATTTCGATAAATCGTGAGGTCCTTGTAAAAAGCTGGCTGCGGTATCCGCAAAAACCTTTTCATGTCCCGCAGGGCAAATATACTCGTCATAAGGACCTATTATTAAAACCCTTTTCCTTCTCAGTGATTTTAATAATTCCTTGCATTCTTTCTCCCTCTCCTTTCCTCGTAATGCCGTGAAGTTTTTCGTAAGTGCTTCTTCTGATGAACACCCTTCCAGTAGATAGACCAGCTTCAGTAATACTTCAACGTCCTCGTTTCTCTCTGCTATGCTTAAAACCAAATTTCTATATTCTTCCGGAGTCATTTTTTTCTTTTTCCTTTACCTTCTCATTCGCCCAATAACCTGTCCACGAACCATTCCGCATCGAACTTCTCCAGGTCCTCATATCCCTGCCCCATGCCTAAGAATAAAATGGGTTTAGAAGTGGAATGAGCGATGGAAATGGCAGCTCCGCCTTTCGCATCTATGTCAACCTTGGTAAGTATCGAGGCATCGATTCCTACGGTTTCGTCGAATTTCTTCGCTCTTTCCACCGCGTCGTTCCCGGCAACGGCTTCGTCCACAAATATCACGAGGGCGGGCTTTGTCACCCGGCATATCTTCTTCAACTGCTCCATGAGATTTACGGAGGTATGCATTCTTCCTGCGGTATCTGCCAGGACCACGTCTTTTCCATTCGCCTTCGCATATTTCATCGCATCATATACAACCGCCGCAGGGTCCGCACCATATTGATGCTTTATTACTTTTAGCCCCAAATTAGTTGCGTGCTTCTCTATCTGTTCTGTTGCGCCAGCTCTGTAAGTATCCGCGGATGCAATCACCACCGAATACCCCCACCCCAGTAACTTCTTCGCTACCTTTGCAATACTAGTTGTCTTTCCAGTCCCGTTCACGCCGACAAAAACGATATTTACGGGCTTATCACCCTTATCCACGAACTGCTCAAAATCGAGTTCCGCAACGTCAGCGGCACCGGCATCCACGGAAAAAACATTTAATAACGCATCTCTTACCGCTTCGTTTACCAATCTACCAGTATCCCCGCCCCATTTCTTCCTCTTCCCTACCAATTCTTCTCTCACACCGGAAATCAGCGCCTCCACCACGGATAATGCAACGTCGCTCTCCAGTAACGCCGTCTCCAAGTCCTGCAAAGGCTCCTTCAAATCTTTAGCATCTAAAATCGTCTCTCCTTCTAATATCGCCTTTCCCTTCTCTTTTACTTTCCTCTCGATGGTGTTAGAAAAGACCTTTAGCTTGTTCCTCAGCTTCTCAAACATTTTTGTTTTATCTTACAGCGCCCGTGCTGGATGCCGCCGCGATCTCTTGCAATCGTGCCTGTAATTTCTGTGCCTCCTGCTCCATCCTTTGTAATGTTCCAGTCATTTCACGCAGTGAATTCTCTAACTCCTCCTTATTTTCTTTAAGATACTCTATCGAAGAATCAGGGTTTTTTTCTGCACTTACTCCGCCACCTATTCTAACTATTATTTTATCAGTATCGCTGAGTGTAACGTAAACCGAGGAGTTAGCTCCTATTGGCACTATCAGCTCGTCTCCTGCTTTCATCTTCTTCAACTGCTTTATCGTCTGTATCGCCTTCTCATGCTCACCTATCGCCTGCCGGACAAACATCAATTCCTGCGATGCCGTCTCTGCTTGCGCCTGGTATTGTCGCAATTTTAAGACCAGCGATTGCGCTTCTGCTTGCTGCTTCATCTCTCCCTCAGTTACCTCTCTCTCCATCCCTCTTTCATTCATTTTTATCGCCCTTACCTTCAAGAATTATTACTTCTTTTTTACTCTTATAAAAATTAAGTAGGACTGGGTTAAATAGATATTATTAATGAAAATAAAAGGCAGGAGTATCTCAAAAGGAGTAGCCACCGGGAAAGCGTTAATTTCAAAGCAAACAATTTCATTCCTCGGTGCAGTGAACCCTACCACGGGCATTATCGTGGATAAATCACTTGACGTCTATGGAGAAGAGATAACGAATTGCGTTTTGATTTTTCCCGGTGGAAAAGGCTCAACCGTTGGCTCTTACGTGATATACCAGCTTAAAAAGCATGGAAAAAGCCCCTGTGCCATGATTAATCGCCGTGCAGATACGATAGTGGCAGTAGGGGCGATTATAGCTGAGATACCGGCTGTTGATTCGCTTGAGATTGACCCAATCGAAGACGAACTGATACGGGACGGGGAGGAGGTGCTTGTGAATGGAACCGAAGGCTACATTGAGTTACGATGAGGGAGAAGAAACGAAGAGAACATTGGAACGGCAGGGCTATCATTTTGTGGGAACGCAGAAGCATAGTGCGGTGAAAACGTGTTTGTGGCTGTGGAAATCAATAAGAGGCGAAGGAAATTGCTATAAGGGTAAATTTTACGGCATTTCCGCGCATAGATGCGTCCAGATGACGCCTTCCATTTTCTGCAACCAACGATGCGTTCATTGTTGGCGTCCTCTTGAGGCGTTCAACATAAACATAGACACAGGAACGGAGACCGAGCTAAAGAAGCAGTCAATCGGTTGGGATTCTCCGGAAGAGATAGTAGAAGGGTGTATAAAAGAGCAAAAGAGGCTTATTTCCGGGTTTAAAGGCTCGCCTAAGACAAACAAAGATGCCTTTGCGGAAGCGGAGGTCCCAAAGCATGCCGCTATTTCGCTCATAGGTGAGCCTACTTTGTATCCTTATTTGAAGGAGCTTATACAGGAATTCCATTCGCAAGGCATGACCACTTTTGTGGTGACGAACGGCACGAATCCGGAAGTGCTGCGAGAAATAAGCCCTTCTCAGTTATATTTATCCTTGAATGCACCAGATGAAGCCATTTATAAAAAAGTTGCTCACGCTGACTACTGGTCTCGTATAAACGAATCGCTTGACGAACTGAGAAGGAAGAAAGGTAGAACGAGAACGGTGATACGGATTACTTGCATAGAGGAGCTGAATATGGTGAATCCCGATGGATATGCGGAATTGTTAAAAAGAGCGAATACTGATTTTGTCGAGGTAAAAGCGTATATGCACATCGGGTATTCAAGGAAAAGGTTGTCTCGTAATGCTATGCCGGCGCATTCGCGAGTGAAAGAATTTGCAGGTGAAATTGCAGACCGGTTGGCGTCTTCAGATTCTGAATATAAGATTGTGGATGAATCGGAGATAAGCCGGGTGGTTCTTATTTCAAACCTTTCTTCAGGAAAGAAAGCATTACCAACAACTTTTTATTAAGATTTAGTGTTTAGATTTTATACCACAGGATATTGAGCAATTACGTGAGTGATTATCAGTAAGCGAAGAAACAAAAAACGGAAGATTTAAGGGTGTTATTTTTTATTCCCCTCCTTTTATTTTTCGTATTCCCGCTCTCCCATATCCCCCGCCACCTGGCGTTTCAATAACCACTATATCGCCCTTCTCGATACGCATTGTAACTTTTGAAGGCAAATCTAACCGCCTCTTGTTCCTGACCAGATAGTTCTTCCCCGCTCTTCCATTTTCTCCAGCAAGCAATCCCTTTGGCTGGTGTTTTCTCCTTTCTGATTGAATAGAAAGAGCAGCATCGTCTGCCAACAGCTTAATAGCTCTTCTTATGCCCACCCCACCTCTGAACTTGCCTTTACCGCCGGAATCCGGAATCAGCTCATACCGCTCCACCTGCAATGGATATGAAAGCTCTAAAGCCTCTACCGGCGTATTTGCAGTGTTAGTCATGTGAGTGTGAATACCATTTTCGCCATCCTTATATGGCAATGCCCCCTGACCTCCGGCGATGGTTTCATAGTAGGTAAACCTTTTTCCGTTAGCATCACCTCCTATTACCACGTTGTTCATTGTGCCTTGCGACTGAGCAGGAATTTTGTGTGGCATAGCTTCATGTAGAGCAAGTAGCAGGACATCCACTATTCTTTGTGACGTCTCTACGTTACCACTGGAGACCGCTGCTGGAGGATTTGGATTCAGGATTGTGCCTTCAGGCACGTCAACGTTTACAGGTCTCATTGGGTGCATTACCTAATTTTTAGAGACAAGATAAAAAGATTTTAAAAAGCCTCTTACCCAATCCAAATTTATTTCTTGTGATTGCATACCCTTTCCATCGGAAGAGAGGGGTATTTAAGGATTCGTAGAGAATGGGCAAAGATATCGGATAAAAAATAGGAGGGAAAATAATAAGATGGCGACAGCATCTATCCCTATTTCGCCTCTTGATGAATTTGGAATAAAAATTGACGCAAAAGAGGCGAGTAGGGAGGCAGTGCATGATATTATCGATAGTTGGATGGACGGGGTGGATGCGATGACAGGAGGAGCAGGTTTGGATAGCATCGTAAAAGAGAGTTTTAAGATGCGTCAGGAGTTGATGGGGAAAATCGTGGAACAGCTCGTCAAGGAAAAATGCTCTGATGAGCTAAATCGGGAGACGATGGTGTGCCCTAATTGCGGGAGAGTGCTGAATCGGAGAGATATGCATGAAAGGACTGTGGAAACGATGATAGGGGAAATAAGGCTGAGACGCCCTTATTTCTACTGCACGAACTGCAAAAAAGGCTTTCATCCTCTCGACGATGTCCTGATCCTGTCCGACAGTGTAAAGCAGTGGGACATGCAGGAAGCGGGTGCGAACGTGGGGGCTGAACTACCGTACAATAAGGCACAGGAGATATTCGAGAAGCTGACGGGCTTGTCTATGAGTGACCATACGATGCACGACATCGTGGATGTGCTTGATATAGCCCCTTCAGCGGAGGAAATAGAAGAAAAAGTGGGGAGAGTGGCCAAAGGGAAGAAATGGCGACCCATAATGGTCCTAACAATTGATGGCGCACTTGTGCCCACACGTCCAGACGATGCGAAAGGGAAGGGTAAGGGACGGAAGAAGGTAAGGGCAAAGAGAGCGAAATGGGAGGGCGAATGGAGAGAAGAAAAGTGATTCAGGTTCTATCTTGTTGATGGTGCCAGAATCGAGCATGTGCTTTGCTGGCACCAGGTCCAGAGCAGCGAAGAGTTGAAAGAGTGCCTGAGAAAGGTGAAGGAGGCGGGGCTGATACCTGAAAGGGATATAAGGCTATGTGTGGTGGGAGACGGAGCGAGATGGATAATCACAAGATTATTCGTCGGAGAGATGGAAGAAGTGATAAATGATTTGGGAAAGATGAAAACGCGCAATGAAGAGGTACAAAGTGAAATAGACAGTTTATTGAACTATTTAAAGGAGAACAAAGACAGAATGAACTATAAACATGCGAGGAAGGGAGGATATCCAATTGGCAGTGGTGGAATCGAGTCATCTAATAAAACAGTTTGTCATACTCGCTTGAAGAGGTCAGGAGCGTGGTGGTACGTGGAAATCCTATTTCGTAATTCAACACATGGTGTTTCAAAATTTGCTCACAGGACGCTTGACTACATCCCATCGCATTACTGGCAAAATTCCGTTAAGTTTAAATAATATACTTCTTATCGTAAAAATCGGGTAATGCACCCTTTAAATATGGTAGCTGAGCAGTTGCATTTATAGTCCGCTCTTCTCCTGGCATAACACTTTCCCGTACATAAAAATCATCCTCTTCATCACCGACTCTTACCATTCCCTTAGAAATAATTGCAGGTAAATCGCCCTCATTCCTGACTGTTATTCTTAGTTTCTTTATATCACAAGTTCCGTCGGAATACTTTGAGTACGTGCCTGTTACTTTTTCAATGCTTAATTGGGCTCCTGTAAACGTTACCGTTGTCCTATTGAGTATCCTATCATCCTGACGAGTCTTTAGTATAAGCAGATACGGTCCTGGTTTCGGCTGACCGTCCGCCATATCTACGTATACTGTCTCTTTACCATCTTCTAAATCATCAACCGATATATATTCTTTTCCAACTGTATTTCCTTCAGGATTGCTTAATTTAATATCACTTTTAAACTCTGAGGGGCGAGGAAGCTTTCAAGAGAAACGCACTGTACAGTCACTTTAAGTACGGCTTGATTATCGTCTGTAGCTACTGCACATGTTGCGTTGTATTTCCAAGTCAGGGTAGCAGTCGTTAATGGCGCAAAGAGAAACGCCATTACCAACAAGCTTACTACAACAATACCCATTCCAAGTTTCTTATTCATTTTGAGTTTTTCTTTGCCTCCTTTTATTCCAACTTCGTTTTTATGTCTTCCACCCTTTCCTTTTGTAGCGGTTTCCTTATCACATCAATTTTAACCATGGGTCATCATTCTTTCTTCAATCATCCTTTTAAATCTCCTTTTTCCTTCGCCTTTTCAGTATATGCATTCTTCAGTCTTACTTTTTTCTCTTGTTTCTTTTCAAGTTTTTCTAACCTCATAACATCACCCATTCATTTTCACCTCCTTATTTTAAAATGACAAATTGGTTATAAAAAGTTTAGTATTATTTCAATTATTATTACAAATATAAGCTAAAAAATTTGAAATATTTGAAATTTAATTTCGAAGTTGTGATAGTTTTATATAGCAGATAGTTCACACCTTAAATAAAAGATGTGCTGGTTAATGGAGGGAGCGTAAAAAGAATGAATAGGGAAATTTTTAATGAGATAAGTGTTTCATATAGAGAGATGTATATACAAACCAAGTTCGGATATACAACGTTAAGTGAAATAAAAATGGGTCGCATCGGGAATAAAAATAGGTGAACATAATGGATCAAATATCTCAAAGACTATTTCAACAGACTATGGATGTATGGATACTACCTGAAATAGACAAGAGAAGACACGAAAAAAGACTTCCTGATAATTTCAATCTAAATAGAGCCCAAATCATCTTTTCTTTGGACAGGGGTTGGACTAAAGTTCGATTAAACGAAGAAGTCAAAGCCATTGCTGAAGTTAAGGTTAGAGTCTCAATGAATAAGGATGAGCCTATCTATGAACATGAAGTTGACGATATAAAATCAATAAAACTAACAGACCAAGACCCAAACTCCGCGCACATCACCTTGATGCTGTTTAGAAATATGTGGGTTATTGCATTTGACTTCCGATATAATAAAAAACGTATTAAAAATCATATCGAAGCAGCAAAAGAATTTCTTGAAAGTGCCAAAGATGATCTATCAGAAAACAGATTAAGACCATTTTTTGAAAATTCTTTTGCCTGTGCAGAGCTAGCGGCAAAAGCGATTCTGTTACAATTACCAGATAGAACAATTCTTCATGGGAAAGATCATGATTCGAGAATCGGAAAATTTCGAAAATGGGCTGATTTAGGAAATGTAAAGACTGAATATTCAACTATGCTAAGCAAATTGGAGAGTCTGCGATCTTCTGCAAGATATCTCTGTTCAACGCAATATAAAAAAGAAAACCCCTCAGACATTGTTAAAACATTGGTGGAGATGATTAGATTTGCAGAAAATGCTCTTAAATAAAACGCGACCCACTTTTACTCTCGCCAACTTCGTTGGCTCGGGGCTATCGCCCTCACGTAACAAGCGGGTATCTGGCTACGGTGCTTCGCACCTCCGCCCAAATCCTCGCTTCGCTCGGACTTCAGATACCCGCCGGGCGTCAGGCGACATTTTGCTTGGCGACTCAAGGGGGACTGAAATATGATATTTCAAGAGGAAATAAAAACATTAAGCAACATATCAATGAGGCTTCTACAGAAGTTAGAACGCGAACCTGTCTATGTGAGGGAGTATTTCAAAAAGGAATGCGAGAAAATTCAAAAAGAGGGGTGGTTAGAACAAGAAGGAGATAGACCCTGGATAAGAACCTTTAAGCGGGAAAAATATACACTAAAGATTGCTTTCATTCATGCAAGAAAAGGGGAGCATATAACAGGTGCTGATCTTACTTTTGAACTTAAGGATAAGAAAGTTGTTTTTGTTCAGTCAAAGAGAGTTGGTTCGGGTGGAAGGATACCTTTTAATAGGTTTCAACTGCAAAAACTTATTGAACTTGAGGGGCAAATTTGCGGTCTATTTCCGTTTTATTCGGATATAGACATTCATGAGTGGATAGATATTGTGCATCATTTCTACCATAGGTTTGAAAAGTACTATAAATATAAGTATCCTCCATTTGGCCCAGTTTTACCTTTCTTACCGCCATATTATTTACCTTTCCGTGCGACATTTTATCATTTGATAATGACGAATCAAAGCGAGATTGAAGAGAGATTTTTTCATACATCAGAAGTATCTTTCACACTTGCAGGTAATAAAAGTGTATCTCAGAAAGAGTTCCTAAATCATGGATTGAAACCCGATGAATTTCAAAGAATGTTCTGGGAATGCAAAATAGGAGGACCTGATATTAGGGAAGCTATAAAGAAGGATGTTTTATATCTCTATTCCTTGCTCACGAACCGTCTTATAATATGGCTTGACATAGAAGAGAGGTAAGATGTTTCGCCAGACAAATTTAACAACTTTAGAGATGCCGCCAAACAAAACGCTTCGCCACTATCGTGGCTCTCCCTTCGGGTCGCCTAAGAGAGCCAATGCTTGCGGTTTTAATGGCGGCAGCAAACTTTGAATGGACCGTAGGCAGATGCATTCTTTTTTTCGGATTTGAGCCCAATGTTAATCTACGCGAGAAGCTATCACGGTGCCACGGCTTAGAAAAATACAAGAATCTCTGGAAAGAAGAACTAACACGTAAAGATCCAACTATTCCTCCACTTACCA
>Ga0209986_10000280_pt1 | contig 48883 bp, 37 predicted proteins | sample BlataG_FD_183168 | JGI IMG/M metagenome (GOLD analysis project Ga0209986, IMG submission 183168) | Deep subsurface microbial communities from Black Sea to uncover new lineages of life (NeLLi) - Black_00105 metaG (SPAdes) (version 2) | ecosystem: Environmental > Aquatic > Marine > Oceanic >... | reverse complement strand
CCACCGCCGGCACGGGCGATGTGCTGACCGGCGTGATCGCAGCCCTGCTTGGCCAGGGGCTGGGGCCCTATGAGGCAGCCCGGCTGGGGGCCTGGGTGCATGGAGCAGCCGGGGACGTGGCTGCACAAACGTTTGGGCAACTGCCACTGACGGCGCGACGAGTGACTGAGAGTCTTTACGTGGGCTACGCCAGCCTCGAAGAACACTGAATGCTGTGTTGCTAATGCTGAAGATGGCTCGAGTCGGAGGGCTTGGCAAAGCTTGTCAAATCGAAGACACCGTCATCCGCAGCCAGCCAGCATTGGGTATCAAGACTGGCCGCTATTCGATGCCCGCCGGTGAAGGACCCAAAGGCGGGCAGTACCAGTAGGCCGGAAGTGACTACAAAACAGCGGCCAGACAGGCGGTCGCCGCTGGGGCTGCGGAGGGAGAGCGTGGGATGCAGGTGGCCGGCGATGGTGAAGAGGTCGGCTGGGGCTGCGGGAGGGTTGGAGGAATTGCCAACTGGGGTGGCAAATCCTGTTTGGCGGAATGTTGGTGACTGTGATTTGTTTCTGCTGCCACGCGTGCCGCTGCCGCTCGTGGCCTTGCCGTTTGTGCCGATACCAAACGTCTTGGTCGGCTCGTGGACGAACCGAAATGGTGGCTCTACGAGTTCCTGCACACACTGATCAATGCCAAGGTCCTGTGGACTGAACTGGCGGCCGAGGGATCGCTCGTGATTGCCGAGCACCAGTACGACTTGGGTGTTGCTCCGCTGACGAATCTGTTCACGAAAGTCGGTGAACTCAGCGAGCACCCGCGGGGTGCAACCGGCCCGAGCATGAAAGAGGTCGCCGGCGATGATCAGCCGATGGGCGTCGTACGCAGCGATAAGCCCCGCCAGCCGCTTGAGATCCTGCTGGGCCGAGCCCTCTGGCACCGGCAGCCCCGCCCGGCGAAACGTCGCCGCCTTGCCCAGATGTACGTCAGCGCAGATCAGCGTCTGTGTTGCCGGCAGCAGCGCCGCCCGGCCCGGGAGGAGCACGATATCAGCGTCACCTGAATGCTGATATTCCTCGGCAGTGATGATACGGAGCATGCCCGCTGCCGGTTCCGTCTGATTTGGGATGTGGGTGGCCGAGCCCGTTGGTTTCCTGGCAGGTGATGGTCGCGTCATGACTCAGCACCGTCCGCACGCTTGGCCGCCTGTTCCAGTTCTGTCGCCATCTGCACGATTCGCTCGCGCCAGTTCTGCGTCGAAAGCCGCGACTGAATCTGCTCGGCCCAGATCGGGAAGGCCAGGGGAGAGAGCCGCGGCGTGTCGATGACGACGATCTCCCGGCCCGCGATCGCCTCGAGCGACTCGGCAAGCCGCTGAAACTCAAACTGCTGCTCGAGCACCTCGCGACGGGCCTGCTCCAATAGCATGTTCTCCGCATCATGTTCAGCCAGCACGTCAAAGATCAATCCAGCCGAGGCCTGTGTCTGCCGGGCCGACCGCTGTCCGCCCTGAATCAGCCCCGCCACGCGGGCGATCTCGCGGAACTGCCGCTTCGACATCTCAGTGCCGTTGAGACAGGCAAAGAGATCAGCCAGCAGATCACCGGGCTTCAGCAGTTGACGAAAGTCGCGGGCCTCAAGCTCCAGCCGCTTGGCGCCGGAGAGTTCAAACCCCCAGTCATTTGCCGCCAGCATCAGCGTGCTCGGTGTGCGGTTGGCTATCCGCCAGGCCAGCACTGCCGCCAGGCCTTCATGCACCAGCCGGCCTTCAAAGGGGAAGACAAACAGGTGATGGCCGTCGCGACTTTTCGCCCGTTCGATCAAGAGGATGTCCCGCGATGGCAGCCGGCTCCAGCAGGCCTGTGTGGCCAGCAAGGGCGCCACCGCCGCCGTCTCACGGGGCAGGGCAGGGGAGTGGTCGGCTGACTGCGCGGGCGTCGAGGTCGGCTGTTGACTCACCTCGCCTGCCTGCCGCACCTGCTCGAGCACCGCGTCGGACAGCAGCGTCGAAAGGGGCATCCGCCCGCCATTCCACCGCGGCACCTGCAGGCCCTGGCTGCCCCGGGCCCGCTTCACCCAGGCGGTCAGGCCGTCAAAGCGAAACAGCGTCAGTGGCCGGCCGGCGAACAGAAACCGGTCACCGGTGTTCAGCCGGCTGATGAATGATTCTTCCACCGACCCCAGCCGTCCACCCCGCAGCCATTTCACCTCCACCGTCGCATCGGAGGTGATCGTGCCGATGTTCATCCGGTGCCGGCGGGCCAAGGCCGGTGAGGCGATGTACCAGCGACCGAAGCGTTCCTTGATCCGGCAGAAGTCAGGATAGGCTTCCAGCGCCGGGCCGCCGCGGGTGGCGAAGTCGATCGCCCACTGCCAGGCAGCATCATCGAGTTCAGCAAAGGCGTGGGTGCTGCGGACTTCAGCCAGCAAGTCGGCCTCGCGGAACCCGCCGCCACAGGCGACCGTGACGATGTGCTGGGCCAGGCAGTCAAGGGCCCCGGTGAGCGGTCGGCGGGCCTCGACCGTGCCAGCCGCCGCCGCCAGCCGGGCCGCCGCACACTCAATCAGTTCCAGGGCATGGGTCGGCACACAGACCAGCTGGCCAATGGCGCCGGGGGCATGGCCGCTGCGGCCGGCCCGCTGCAAGAGCCGCGCGATGCCCTTGGGGCTGCCGATCTGCAACACCTGCTCGACGGGGCCAAAGTCAACGCCCAGGTCAAGGCTGGACGTGGCGACCACGCATTTCAGCTTGCCTTGCCGCAGTCCTTCTTCAGCTGCGGACCGCAACTCGCGATCGACCGAGCCATGATGCAGGGCGAGCTTGTTTTTCCAATCGGGCCGGGCGGCCCGGATCGCATCGAACCAGCGTTCGGCCTGCGAGCGGGTGTTGGTGAAGGCGAGCGTGGTCGAAGCCGACTCAATCGTCTCGATCACCTGGGGCAAGAGCCGCAGGCCCATGTGGCCAGCCCAGGGAAAGCGTTCGATCGGCTGCGGGATCAACGTCGAAAACTCAAGCTGCCGCGGGGCGTCGGCCCGGATCAGGCGAGCCGTCTGGCGGCGAGCCGGGCCGACCAGGGCAGCGGTCGCCTCGTCGAGGTTGGCAAGCGTTGCCGAGAGGCCCCAACTGATGACCGCTGGCCTGATCGCCCGCAGCCGGCTCAGGGCCAGCTCGGTTTGCACACCCCGCTTGGTGCCGAGCAGTTCGTGCCATTCATCGACCACGACCGTGTCAAGGTTGGCGAAGATCTCTTCACAGTCTTCGAGCGACAGCAGAATCGACAGTGTCTCCGGTGTGGTCACCAGGCCTTCCGGCCAGTTCTGCCGCAGTCGCCTCCGGTCAGCTGCCGAGGTGTCGCCGGTGCGGATGCCGACCTGCCAGCGATGGCCAAGGGGCTCTGCCAGTTCAGCGAGCGGCTCTTCCAGGGCTCGCGCTGTGTCAGCCGCCAGGGCCCGAAGTGGCGTGATCCAGACCACCCGGAGGCCGGCATGTGGTGTGTCGTTGATGGCATCGAGCTGGCGGCTTCGCCAGACTGCCCCCAGCCAGGCAGCCAGTGTCTTGCCGGTGCCAGTCGGGGCATGCAGCAGGCCATCACTGGACTCGACCATTGCCTGCCAGACCTGTCGCTGAAAGTCAAAAGCCTCGCGGCTCTGGCTGGTGAACCAGGCCTCGAGTGGGGCAAAGGCAGACGCCGCAGCAGTGGGTCGCTGGCGGCGGTTCTGCCGGGGGTTTTGGGTGGAGGGCGACATGGCGAGGCCAGATAGCGGCTGTTTCCGAACAGTTTAGTCACCACGAAGGTACGAAGGGCACGAAGGTAAGCTTGCTGAACGTAATGGCCTGGCTGCCCAAAGGCTTTTGAAGCCTCAGCCAAAACGGAGGGCGATCAGCTCGCCTCAATCACATCTCACCGGATAGAGGCTAACCCCAAGGGAATCATGAAATCGTGCGAGCGCCATATCAGGGCCGGGGCTAGAATGGAGAAATTGGCGTTCCAGGCTGGTTTTCCATGCGGTGGAAACAACTGCCCGTTGCTCAATGGCCTGATCGGTGACGAACGCGACCGAAATTGAAGGGGTCGACCCTATGGTGACCGACGTCAACAAACTTCCAATCGAGTTCGACCGTGAACGCGTGGCGGCTTTTTGCCGCGATCGGGGCATTGTTCGCCTCAGCGTCTTCGGGTCGGTGCTCCGCGATGACTTTGATTCAGCGCGTAGCGACATCGACGTTTTGGCCGATTTCAAGCCAGAGGCAACGCGCGGCATCGGATTTCGCTTTTTCGGGTATGGGAATGAACTGGCGGGAATCCTTGGTCATAAAGTTGATTTCTGCTCGCGACTCGACCCACGTCTCGAGCCGACCGTTCGCCGTGAAGCCGTCACGCTCTATGAGGATTCATGAGTCGTCGTGACCCGCAACTCACGCTCGCGCAGATTCGTGACGCGGCCGAAAAGGCGCGGGCACTGTGTGCCAACCACACGTTGGATTCGCTCTTGGCAGATTGGACGGCGACGGCTGCGCTAGAGCGATGTATCGAAATTGTCGGTGAAGGTGTGCGGCGACTTCCACCCGAACTCAAGCAGCAACGAGACGATATTCCTTGGAAGGACATCGCAGGCACACGTGATCGCCTCATCCACGGCTACGATCTGGTAGACCATCGCGTCCTCTGGGATGCAGTCCATATCGATATCCCTCGGCTCATCGAGGCGATCGACGAGTTGCTCGCCTGAGTGCCGCCCTGCTGCCGCGCATGAGGTCTGGACCGCTAGGAACCACCGTATCGCTTCTGCAAGGACCTGCGAAAGATCCAGAAAAGCCAGGCCGGGAGAGCGGTGAGGTGGGAGAGGACGTTCAAGTTCAAGAAGATGACTTCTTCGTGTCCTTCGTGCCTTCGTGGTGAGCCCTTCCTGCCGCCTGAGTCAGCAGGGCTTCAAGGTCGGCCAAGGTGGCGGCGTCGCGGGGCTGTTTGTCCCGCCGCCACCGTTGGATACGGGGGAAGCGGACGGCGATGCCCGACTTGTGGCGGGTCGAGCGGGAGACATTTTCAAAGGCCAGCTGAAAGACCAGCGTCGGCTCGACGACCCGCACCGGCCCGTGCCGCTGCACGGTTGTCGCCCGGATGATCTTGTCGACCTCGATCAGTTCCTTGTCCGACAGGCCGCTGTAGGCCTTGGCGACTGTCACCAGTTCGTCACCGTCCCAGACACCCAGCGTGTAGTCGGTATGCAGGCCGGCCCGGCGGCCGTGTCCAGCCTGGGCGTAGTGCAGCACCGCGTCTATCTCCAGCGGCTCGATCTTCCACTTCCACCAGTCCCCCCGAGGCCGACCATGGGCATAAGGACTGCCCACCCGCTTGAGCATCAGGCCTTCAACGCCACGACGCCGGGCCTCGGCCCGGAGCTGCCGGAGTTCTTCCCACGACCGGCCGACAACCAGCGGGGAGTGGAAGAGTTGTCCCTCAGACTCAGGGCAATCAGCTGAGGACGCGCCACCGCCCCGCGGTTCGGGCGGTCGGTCGAAGGCCACTGGCAGCAGGTCGAGCAGCTGGTGCCGCCGCTGTGAAAGTGGCTGGGCTCGCAGGTCGGCTCCCGCCGCCTCAAGCAGGTCATAGGCCACGAAGACCGCCGGAATGTCAGCCAGCAGTTTTTTGTTGACGCGTTTGCGGCTGGCCCGCCGCGAGAGCATCGCAAAGGGCAGCAGGCAGTCGGGCCGGGCCGCCAGTAGCTCACCATCCAGCACCGTCCCCGGCGGCAGCTGCTCGGCGGCAGCGACGATTTCGGGAAAGGCGTCGGTCATCCGCTCTTCCCCCCGGCTCCAGATGGTCACGCCGGCTGCCCGCCGTACGATCTCGGCCCGCATGCCGTCCCACTTCCATTCGGCCAGCCAGTCGGCCACCTCGCCGAGAGCCTCCGGCTCGGCCTCGAGGGGTGAGGCCAGGAAGAACGGATAGGGCCGCAGGCCGTCGGCGGCGGTCGGCTCAGGGGAGATCAGCTGCTGAAAGTCCTCGGCCGTTTCGATGCTGGCGGCCATCATCCGTTCGGCAATCACCGCCGGCTCAAGGCCCGACAGCTCTGAGAGCGCTCGGGCAACCAGCGTTCGCGAGACGCCCACCCGGCAGCCACCGGTGAGCAGCTTGTGCCAGACGATCCGCTCGCGGGGGGCGAGTCGTCGCCAAGTTGCTTCGACCACCTTTCGCTTGGCGGCGTCGCTGCGGCCCTTGAGCCCGCGGACGGTCTCAGCCAGGCACTGGGAAAGGCTGAAGGAATCAGCAGCGGGTTGTTCACCAGCCTGGGGCTCGGCCGAAAAGGTCTCTGGCAACACCAACGCAAGGGTCTCGGCCAGGTCGCCGACGTGGGCATAGCACTCTTCGAGCAGCCAGAGCGGGAGACCCGCCGCCTCGGCCGCCCACTCCCGCAGCAGCTTCAGCGGGACCGCCCGCAGCTGCTTCGCGCCGCAGAGCACCGTGAGACCACAAGCGGCATCCTCCGGCGGCACCGCAGCAAAATAGTCTTTCAGTGCCGCCACCTTTTCGGTGGTACTGGTGGTGCCGTCGAGCTGCCAATAGAGCTCACTGAAGCGTCTCATGGGCCGGCCTCGTCGTCGTCACTGTCGGTGTCATCCGGTGTGGACTCGCCGACGAACCGGGTCTGCAGCACATCGGCAGCAAGGCCCCGCTCACGCAGCAGCCGGGCCACGACGTCGCTGAAGCCGTGGGTGACCAGCACGCGGCCGGCTCCGGAGAGTTCAACGGCCCGCATCAAATCGGGATAGTCAACATGGTCAGACAGAATAAAGCCCTTGGCCAACGCCCGCCGCCGGCGGACGCCACGCAGCAGCATCCAGCCGGAGGCCATCGCCGTGGCGGTCTCACCAAAGCGGTTGAGCCAGCTGGTGCCGGCGGCACTTGGCGGGGCGATCACCAGCCCTTTGCCACCACCGACGCGGCGGCTGCGGGGCGGTACCCGGTCGATTGCAGGCAGCCGCACGCCACTGGCCCGGTAGGCCTCGACCAGTTTCATGACTGCTCCGTGGGCATAGATCGGGCCGATGGTCGGCTCCAGCAGCGCAGCCAGCCGCTGCGCCTTCCCCAGGGCATAGGCCAGCAGCACGCTGGTGCGGCCGGCGGCGGCGTTGGCCTGCCACCAGGCGTTGATCTCAGCCGCCACGGCTGCCGGGTCGGGCCAGCGGTAGACCGGCAGACCAAAGGTGCTCTCAGTCACGAAGACATTGCAGCGGACCGGCTCGAAGGGCTCGCAGGTCGAGTCGGCCTGCAGTTTGTAGTCGCCGGTGACCACCCAGGTTTCACCACGGTGGCTCACCCGCACCTGCGCGGCGCCAAGCAGATGGCCGGCGGGGTGCAGCGAGACCGTGACCCCGTTGATTGTCGTCGGCTCGCCATACCGCAGCGTGTCGATGACGGCGGTGCTGCCCATTCGGGTTCGCAGCACGTGCTTGCCGGATGCGGCACAGAGATAGCGGTCACTGCCGGGCCGGGCATGGTCGGCGTGGGCATGGGTGATCACTGCCCGTGGCACCCGCCGCCAGGGGTCGATGTAGAAATTACCCGTGGCGCAGAAGAGACCGTTTGGTGTGACAGTAAGCAGATCGGGCACAGACGCCTCCCTGGCCGGTGGCATCCGCCCGGCCGCCTGCAGACGGCGGAATGAGTCTGCTGCGGCAAGCTGCGGCAATCGGCAACTAGCGATAGGCTGCGTTGCCAACGGCCGGAAAGCGGTAGCCACCGAATCCAAACGGAGCGTAGCGGGGCCAGTCACCCGGGACGACCCCCGGCTCGGTTCCGTACATCTTCCAGGTTGGCGTGCCGGGCAGGGTTGGTGGCACGTAGTAGCGGGGTTTGCCGGCCCTGGTGACGTAGGGGCTGGCCAGCGGCTGGTGGGGAGCCTGCTTTTGCGGGGTCGGCTGGTGGTCGTTGCGGTTCCGCCGCCAGGGGCCGGCTTCGGCGGAGGAGGTCAGGCTGGCGACCAATGCGATGGCAAGAATGGCCAGCAGGCGGTGGAAAATTGTCATGGTGCGATCCGGGACAGGGTGTTCGGTGAAAATTGCTCAGGCTCCTTCATTCATGCCATATTTTTCGGCGTCCGGTGGCAGCGAGCGTCAAAGCAGCTTCGCCACGGGTTCCAGAAAACCAGGGGTTTGCTGGTTAGGACGGTTTTCGGGCTTGAATAAAAGCTCCAGCCCCGGTTGCCGCGGGGGCGGCGTTTTCGGAAGTCGTGGGCTACCACAATAGTTTCGTAGCGGAATTCGCCAGAATTCCGACCACGGCACTGCGACTCGCTTCCGCTTTGATTTTCTCGCGGGCGGCGTTTTCGGAAGTCTGGCGACTTCCGCTACGGGCCAGTGGATAGTTTCGTAGCGGTTTTCGGAAGTCGTGGGCTACCACAATAGTTTCGTAGCGGAATTCGCCAGAATTCCGACTGCAATAGTTTCGTAGCGGAATTCGCCAGAATTCCGACTGCGGCACTGCGATTCGATTTCGCTGCGATTTTCTCGGGGTTCGGAACGGGCCTGCATCAGGCCGGCTGGCCGGCCCAGCGAATCGTCACCGGCAGGCCAAAGACCTTTTTGAACAGCTCCGTCCGACGCTCGGCCCCCCAGATGTCGACCTGTGGGTTTTCGGCAGAGACAACTGCCAGCTGCACGCCCCGCTCGTCCACCGTGGTTACCACGTCGGTAACCTGCTGCGAGCGGCTGCGGTCGAGGCCGCCGGCCAGCCTGAGGATGGCAGCCATCTTCTTGACCCGCCGCTGGTCATCCGCCGATAGCCGGGCCAGGTTGCCGTGCTTTTTCTTGGGGAACGCCCCGCGATGATAACGGGCGACGTTGGCAATCAGTTCCAGATCATGGCCACGGATACCCGGCAGCCGGCTGTTGCGAATCAGGTGGTAACTGTGCTTGTGGTGCTGGTCATAGTTGATGACATAGCCAACATCCTGCAACCGGGCCGCCGTCTCCAGTAGCGGCCGATCCTCCGGTAGCAGCGCGAGCGGTTCGGCTAGCTGTTCGTAGAGACGTCCGGCCAGCTCGGCGACAGCCCGCCCATGTTCAAGCTCACTGGAGCAGGCAGCGGCCAGCCGTTCGATCGCCTGATCCCGTTGGGCCGGGTCGGCGACCGGACCACCGAAGCAGTCGTCGATCATTTCGTGGATCAGGCCATCGCGGACGCCGCGGGTGTGGACCACGACGGTGTTGACCCGAAACCGCTTCAGCAGCCCGTCAATGATCGAGAGGCCGGCGATGATGATGTCGGCCCGGTCTGCCGTCATGCCGGCCATCGACCGGCGGGCCCGCAGCGGCATCTTTTTCAGCCGGTCAAGCAGATGCCTCAGTTCGGCATGGGACACCTTGTAGCCCGCCACCGGAATGTCGAACTCCTTTTTGCTGGCCATCATCAGTTCGGCCAGTGTGGTGAAGGTGCCGCCGGAGCCGACCAGGAAGTGCGGGGCGAACAGCGGCCGGGTGGTCTCCCGCTTGAGGCAGCCGCCGATCTCTTGGTCGAGCTTGAGCAGTCCTTGCTGGAAGGCTTCACTGCTTGCCCCGCTGCCGATGCCACACTGCTCAGTCAGCCGGACGGCCCCCAGCGGTGTTGAAAAGATCGACTCAACCAGGCTGCCGGTCGCGAAGACGATTTCGGTGCTGCCGCCGCCGATGTCGGCGATGACGATGTTCTTGCCGGTCAGGTCGACGGCATGCTGCACGCTCGTGAAGGCCAGCCGGGCTTCCCGCTCACCGCTGATCACCTCAACCTCAAGGCCGACCTCCTCGCGAACGCGACGGCAGAAGTCACTGCCGTTGGTCGCCTCCCGGACGGCGCAGGTGGCGATCGTTCGCAGGGCCGACACCTGATAGCCGGCGGCGATCTGTTTGAAACTGGTCAGGGCCGCGATGGTCCGCTCCATTGCGTCATCATCCAGCCGGCCGGCCGCCGAGACACTGCGGGCCAACCGGGTTGGCTCGCGTTCCTCATCCAGAATGCGGTAGCTGCCCCCACGCAGCACTTCCGCCACCAGTAGGCGGACACTGTTACTGCCGATGTCGATCCCCGCCAGCCGGCTGGCCATGTCGGCGGTGAGGAAAATCTGTTTCTGCTCGGTGCGGACGGTCATGCGGGTTGCGGGGGGTGAATCGGCATCGCGTTTCCAATCGATAAGCATACTTGCTCGGAACGGGGCGGTGCTCGGCTACACTAGGAGGCGTAGCTACTTTGTCTGCTGCTGAGATCTCACCCCGTCCGTCCTGCCAACAAACCGTGAATCGTCCAGTTTCCGGAACCATCTTCAGCGGCGGGGAGCCGTTTTCGGTCCCGGCGACGGGCTGCGGCCTTTCCGTGGGAAACTTTGACGGCGTCCATCTCGGGCATCGCGAGATCATCCGTCAGTTGCGGGAATTGGCCAGTAGCCACGGGCTGCCAGCGGTGGCCGTGACGTTCGACCCGCACCCGGCAACGTTGCTTCGTCCAGACAGGGTGCCACCCCCGCTGACAACCGTGATGCGGCGGGCCGAACTGCTGCTGAGCCTGGGGCTCGATGCCGTATTGGTGTTGGAAACCACACCCGGCCTTCTCCGACTTTCGCCGGAAGAGTTCTACGAGCGGGTGCTGCGGGGTTGCCTGCGGGGAGCCGCCTTCGTGGAGGGGAAGGATTTTCGTTTCGGGTCTGAAAGGCAAGGCGATACCGAACAACTGCGGGCCTGGGCTGGCCGTGATGGGCTGGCGTTCGCCGCCGTCTCGCCCGTGGTCGCCGCGGACGCCGCCGTGTCGAGTTCACGGGTACGGCAGTTGCTGCTCAGCGGCGAGTCTGTCGCTGCTGCGGAACTGCTGGGGGCGGCCTATGCGATTTCGGGAACCGTTGAACATGGCCAGCACCGGGGGGCTGCGATCGGCTTTCCGACCGCGAACCTCGCCGGGATCCCCACCCTGCTGCCGGCCGAGGGCGTCTATGCCGGTCTGGCGACCACCGCAGCGGGCAGCCGGCATGCTGCCGCGATTCACGTCGGAAAAAATCTCACCTTCGCAGCGGCTCGGCCAACGGTCGAGGTCCATCTGATCGACTTCAGCGGCGATCTCTACGGCCAACCGCTGCGGGTCGCCTTTGGCCGCAGGCTTCGCGATACCTGCCGGTTTGCCGGTGTCGAAGAACTGATCGGGCAGCTGGGGCGTGATGTGGCTGACGCAGCGGCTGCGGCGGTGGCCGACGCTGCGTGGCCACCCCCGAGGGTCACGACAACCTCGCTCAGAGGGTAGACTGAGAGAGTCGGGCGCCTCGGCGAAATCGACTTGTCGTCACGTCCGTTTTTCTGCTGTCGCCTATCCTGAGTTTCCCTGCAAGGAGCATTCATGCGTCTCGATTGGGCTGCCTTTTTGAATCTGGTTCACCAGTCCGAACGGTTCGTGCTGACCAGCCACGTTCGGCCTGACTGCGATGCCCTCGGTAGTGAGCTCGGCCTGGCTGGCATCCTTGAGGAAGTGGGCAAGAACGTCCGCATCGTCAATGCCCAGCAGACACCCACGAATCTCCGCTGGATCGACCCCGAAAACAGGGTGGAATCGTTGGCCCAGGGGGTGAAGCCAGCCGACCTGGATGACCGTGACCTGCTGGTGGTGCTCGACACCAGTGCCTGGGCCCAGTTGGGGGCAATGGGCGAGGTACTCAAGCGGAACCGCGACCGGGTGGTGGTGGTTGACCACCATGTCAGCGAAGACGATCTGGCCGATCGCTGGTTCAAGGACACCACCGCCGAGGCAACGGCCCGAATTGTCTATGAAATCGGCCTACGGCTGCGGGTGCCACTGACCGAGCGGATTGCCACGCCGCTCTATGCCGGCCTCTCGACCGACACTGGTGGCTTCCGGTTCCCATCTGCCAGCGGTGAAACCTTTCGTGTGGCGGCCCGGCTGGTCGATGCCGGGGCCAGCCCATCCTTCATCTACCGCGAACTGTTCGAGCAGGACACCCTGGCCCGATTACATCTGGTGGGCCGCACGCTGGCTGGCGCCCGGACCTTCAATGACGGCAGCTGTATCATCTCGACGGTGCGGCAGGCCGACATCAAGGAGATTGGGGCCCTGCCGGCCGATACCGAAGATCTCATCAATCTGACCCTCGCGGTGAAGGGCACCCAGCTTGCCGCGATCCTGATTGAACAAGCTGACGGCCGGGTCAAGTTGAGCTTCCGCAGTCGCGGAGCGGCCGACTGCAGTGCCCTCGCCGGGCACTTTGGCGGTGGCGGCCACAAAGCGGCGGCCGGAGCGATCGTCAGCGGTGACTTTGACGCCGTCGAGCAGCAGGTGACCGAGGCGGTCGATGCCGCCTGGCATGCCCTTGAGCTGGTCTGAAGCATTGGCTTTCTCGATCGTTCATAACCGCACTCAAGTCCCGACATTTTTCTCGGAACCCTGACGCGGTTGTGGCACACTCTTAACGTATCACCCCGAATGAGCCCCCCTTGACCGTTCTCGCAGGCGACAACAGGCAACGATTTATCTGCGGGGTATTGGTCCTCTGCTGTGGCATGGTGATTCCAGGAATCACCATGCCTGCTGCCGCGATGGCTGAACCGCCTGCGGGCCTGGCGGCCCCGGCACCAGACGTCATGCCTGTAAAGGCACTGCTCGTCACAGGTGGCTGCTGCCATGACTACGAGGCCCAGCACAAAATCCTGTTCGAGGGGATTCAGCGTCGAGCAAATGTGCGGGTCGATGTGGTCTTCTACCGGAGCAATCCCGGTGATCCGATCGGTGTAACTGCTGGCTTTCCGATGCCAGTGTTTCGAGACCCAGCCTGGGCTGAAGGCTACGACGTCATCATTCACGATGAGTGCGTCGCCCTCAACGATGACCCCACGACGATGCGAAATATTCTTGCTGCCCATGAGACGACACCGGCCGTCCACTTGCACTGTGCGCTGCATTCATTTCGGGGGCAAGGTGGTTCGCCGGGTAGCTTCACGGCCAAACATCATGAAGCCTGGTGCCGGCAAATTGGGCTGATGTCTGTGCGACATGGACCGCATCTGCCCGTGGCGGTGAAATTTGTCAGCACAAGTCACCCGATCGTACAGGGATTGACCGATTGGCTGACTGATAAAGAAGAACTTTACAACAACGAAGTGATATACGGTGCCGAGCCGCTGGCACGCGGCACTCAGACCTATCAGCGAAATGGTGTTGAGGTCACTGATGAAGCAGTTGTTGTTTGGGTCAACGACAACAACGGTGTCCGCACCTTCTCCACGTCGCTCGGTCACTACAACCACAACGTCGAGGACCCCCGGTACCTCGAACTGGTCACGCGGGGGCTTCTCTGGGCCTGCAACAGACTCGATGACGACCGCTACCGGCAGGCCTATACCGGCACCAACAAGCTGACGATTATCGAGCCCATCGCTGAAAGGGCTGACTTGACCAAGCAGTTGATCGGGCAGGCTGCTGGCAATCGAGTCACAGTCACTGCCAAGTCAACGCAGCAGAGTCCGGCCCATCCTGCGGCAGCTGCCCTTGACGGTCAGGTCGATACTCGCTGGTGTGGTGACGGCCCGACAATGCCAAGTTGGCTGCAACTGGAATTTCAGCAGCCGGTCTCGCTCTCTGCAGCTGAAATCGTTTGGGAATTTCAGCACGAATGGATGCGGTACACGATTGAGACATCTGGAGATGGCAAAGTCTGGAGGACGGCGTTCGATGCGGCTGCGAATAACCAAGCCGGCGTGCGACGGGATCGCTTTAGCGCAGCAGATGTTCGGTATCTGCGGGTGAATGTTCTCAAGCAACAGCGGGGCATGTGGCCGAGCGTGCGGGAAGTACGGCTGTTTGACAAGACGGGGAGTCTGCTGCCGGTGCAGGCGAACACGTCCAACGCGGCAGTGCCTGCGGTTCAGGCAACAGCGTACGCGAAGGCGGGCAATATTCCGCCGCGGCCTCATCGCCTCAGCCCGGTTGAAGAAAATAAACTGCTGGCCGAAGTGGCTGTTCCCGAGGGATTCGACCTGACGCTCTTCGCGCCATGGCAGATGGCCAACTATCCCACGTATCTGGCGGCAGCCCCCAACGGGGACGTGTATGTTTCGTCTGATGGGAATGGCTCGCTTGGCAGGCAGCCCCATCGTGGCCGTGTACTTCGGCTCCGTGACACGGACGTTGATGGTCGTGCCGACGAGGTGACGGAATTCATTCGTGACATCGACTCGCCCCGCGGCCTCCTCTGGGATCATGACAGGCTCTACGTGCTGCACCCACCCCACATCGATGTGTTCTTTGATCAGGACGATGACGGCATGGCCGAGTCTTCGCGGCGGCTCGTCTCGAACATTGCGTTCGGTTTTGAGAAGCGGCCCGCCGATCACACGACCAATGGGCTTGAGATGGGCGTTGATGGCTGGATTTACATTGCAGTCGGTGACTTTGGCTTCATGGAGGCAACGGGGAGCGACGGCCAGACGCTACAAATGCGTGGTGGCGGCGTGGTCCGGTTTCGTCCTGACGGCAGTGGACTTGAGGTGTACGCTGACGGAACTCGGAACATCTATGGCATCTCGGTGACGCCCACGCTTGACTTGTTCGCTCGAGACAACACGAACGACGGCGGTGGCTGGAACGTCCGGTTCCATCACCTGAGTGGTCTTGAGGATCACGGATATCCGCGGCTCTTTCGTAACTTCGCCGACGAAATCATCGCACCCCTGGCCGACTATGGTGGTGGTTCGGGCTGCGGGGCCTGTTTCCTCGAGGAACCGGGCGTCCCTGCAGAGTGGAACGGGCAGGTCTACACCTGTGATTGGGGGCGGTCGGGTTCATTCCGGCATTCCGTCCAGCGGAGAGGAGCCGGCTTTGAAGAGCAGGGTGAGCCCGAGCGTTTCTTTCAGATGCCTCGCCCCACAGACATTGACATCGATGGCCGCAGCGGAATCTACCAGGCATCCTGGCAAGGCCCAGCGACCTTCGGCTGGAAGGGGCCTGAGCACGGATTTATTGCCCGAGCGACTCCGGGCGGCTTCAAGCCATCAGCGGTTCCCGAGTTTGCGGAGCTGACTGATAGCGAGCTTGTTTCACTGCTGCGAGAATCCCCCAGCCATGTCAGGCGGCTGGCTGCGCAGCGGATGCTTCTCCGTCGGTCTCCGAATGCCGATACATGGTCACTCCTCAGCGAAGTGATGGGCGACCGTTCGCTGCCGCTGGCCAACCGTGTGGCTGCCCTCTATGCCGTGAGCCAGCGTGGGCTCGACAGTTCTATGAGTGCTGAGGTCTTACAGCTGCTGCTGAAGGCCGTGCCTGCTCGCGATCCGCTGATGCCGTTGGTGATTCGTAGTTGTGGTGATTTTGGCAGCGATCGGGAGCCGGTGGGGTCACGTGGGCCGGTGCCGACCGAGACGCTACGGCAGTGGCTGGCCAGCAGTGAACCGAGGAGCGTTCTTGAGGCAATTATTACCGCAACCCGCCAGAACGCCGTCGAGGTCGCCGATGATATTGCTGCTCATTTCGCGACCGCCGACGCTGTCATCGTCCATACGGTCTACCGGGCACTTACGCGGCTGCACGCTGCTGACGCCACCTTCAGGGCGTTTGACCAAGGGCCAATCGGGAACAGCCGTGGAGCCTCGCTGGCGTTGATGCGGATGCATTCCCCGGAGGTCGTAACCGGCCTGCTCGCACGACTGGAAACCGCACGGAACCCCGAGGTGCGAGAGTTGCTGCTGGCGACACTCGCGCGGCTGGCCCAGCGGGAGGCCCCCTGGCAGGGCGATTCTTGGAGTACCCGACCTGACACGCGGGGGCCGTACTACCAGCCTGAGGCATGGCAGGAAACGCCGCGGATTCTCGACGCGTTGACGCGGCTACTGACCGACCCCCAAACGCCTGTTGAGGAGGCTTCGTTTATTGTTGCTGTGCTGGGGAGGAATCGCATCAGTGACAATCAGCACCTTGAGCAGACGATTGAACTTGCCCGCAAAGACAGCCGTCTGGTGCCGCCGCTGCTGCAGCAGTTGGCAGCAGTGAAGGATCTGCCACCTCAGGCAGTCCCATTGGTGATTGCGGCCGCCCGCGGCGAAGAGACAACTGCCGAAGTCTTGTTGATAGCAGTGCGGTTGCTCCTTCCGGCCACTCATGCCGATGCCTTCCCGGCAGTGATTGATGCCTTGGCGACGCTTCAACAAGACACGGGGGCACGCCGGGAGCGGGATCAGGCGCGGGATGCCCTGCTGGCTGCACCAACGCTGCAGAACCACGCCGAACTACTGGCGACACGATTCGCCCGAGAGGCGGATGGCCCAACGGGTGAATGGTTGGCTGCCGGGCTGCTGCAGATCGCACATGCAAAAGAGACCGGGATTGAGCCGCGCGATGTAAGCTGGCGGGCAATTGACCAGGCATGGCAGCAAACGGCTGGGCGAAAAGCCCTCATGCAGGCCGCATCCCAAACGAAAATTCCAGCCATTAATGACCGCATCCGTGCTGCGGTGTCCGACCCTGATCGCAATGTGTCTGAACGCGCACGATCAACAGCTCGTCGCCTGGGTATCCAGCTGTCCGGCGAAGACAGTAGCCCCCTGGTTGGCATCCTGCCGGCGGCAACGGTTATCGAGCGTGCCAGTGCTGCAATGACGGGCGATATCGCCGTCGGTGAGGCAGTTTTTACCCGCTGCCAGTGTGCCGCCTGCCATACGGTGTCAGAGGACGCTCCAGCCAAAGGGCCGTTTCTCGGATCCATTGCTAGTATTTACCGGCGTCGACAACTTGCCGAGGCGATCATGATGCCGAATAAGACCATCGCTCAGGGCTTCAAGACGAATCTGATTTTGCTCGAAAACGGCCTCACTGTTACCGGTTTCGTCACAAAGGAGTCGGCCGATGCGATCGTGCTGCGGGACGCGACCGGGAAGCAACATGACATCCCGGTGGCAGCGATTGCTGAACGAGTCATCCTGCCAACGTCCGTGATGCCGGCCGGACTGCTGAACACATCGACGATCGAGGAATTCGCTGGCCTGTTGGCCTACCTCGAGAGCCTGACAACCAAACAGAAGGCCAGTCCCTGACGGGGGCGGGCACGAGGACTGTGACACGTGAAGGATCTCTCATGAGTGACGATTCTGCCCCAGCCGAAGATCGGCGAAGCTTCCTGACGAAAGTAGCCGCCGTCTGTTGCGGCGGTCTGGCGACGCTCACCCCGGTTGGGGCCGCCGTCTGGGCTGTGCTCGACCCACTGCGGCGGACGGCTGGCGCGGGCAGCTTCCTGCGGGTGGCTGATCTGGCCAATCTGCCGGACGATGGCCAGCCCCGGCAGTTTCCGGTGATCACCGACCGCGTCGACGCCTGGACGGGCTATGCCGCTGAGCCAATTGGGGCGGTCTATGTGAAGCGGGAGAAGGGTAGCGACACCGTCGAGGCACTGTCGGCCACTTGTCCTCACGCTGGCTGCTTTGTCGAGATGGACGACGAATCAAAATGCTTCCGTTGTCCCTGCCATAACAGTGCCTTCACGCTGGACGGGGGGATTGTCGCCCCCAGCCCGAGTCCGCGGTCGATGGATAGCTTGGAATGCCAGGTCGACAAGTCGGGCAGCATCCTCGTGAAGTGGCAGAACTTCTACACTGGTATCGAAGAGAAGGTGGCCCGCCCATGAGCACGACCGCACCACAAGCCGATTCACCTGCAAAACCGACCCCCGGCCTGCTCGGCGGGCTCGCCGACTGGTTTGATGACCGGACAGGCTATCGGGCGTTGGTCAACGAGGCCCTCTACGAGCGGGTGCCCGGCGGGGCCCGCTGGCGGTATGTCTGGGGCAGTGCGCTTGTCTTTGCCTTCATGACCCAGGTGATCACCGGGCTGGTGCTCTGGGCCAGTTATTCGGCCAGTGCCCAGACAGCCTGGGAGAGCGTCTACTACATCCAGCACGAGATGGCCGGCGGCTGGCTGCTGCGGGGTATCCACCACGTGATGGCCCAGGCCATGGTGGTGCTGCTGGCACTGCACCTGATGCAGGTGGTCATCGACGGGGCCTACCGGGCGCCGCGGGAGGTGAACTTCTGGCTGGGACTGATCCTGATGCAGTTGGTGCTGGGCATGGCCCTAACCGGCTACCTGCTGCCCTGGGATCAAAAGGGCTATTGGGCGACGCGGGTGGCCACCAATTTGGCTGGCCTCGTGCCGCTGGTCGGCCCGTCGCTGCAGCAACTGGTGGTGGGCGGCCCCGACTATGGTCACCACACCCTGACGAGGTTCTTTGCCCTCCATGCCGGCTTTCTGCCAGCGACGCTGGTCGGTTTTTTGGTACTGCACCTCACGCTGTTCCGGAAGCATGGCCTGCACGCCAAGCAGCCGATCACCAAGCCCGACGCCATGTTCTGGCCCGATCAGGTGCTCAAGGACGCGGTGGCAATGCTGGCCGTGATGGCGGTGGTGCTGGGCGTCATCCTGCTGCCGGCCCTGCGAGCGATGCTCGCTGGCGAGCCGATTGTCGCCGGCCATCTGGGGGCAGAGCTGGGGGCCCCGGCCGATCCTTCCCAGCCCTATGCCGCCGCCCGGCCGGAGTGGTATTTCCTGTTTCTGTTTCAGTTCCTCAAGGTCTTTGAGGGCTGGGGGGCATCGGGTGAGTTCCTGGGGGCAATCGTGGTTCCGGGGCTGACCCTGGGGCTGATGTTCCTGATGCCGATCATCGGCCGTTGGAAGCTTGGCCACCGGTTCAACATTGCCTTCACGCTGGCGATTCTCGCCGGGGCTGGCCTGCTGACGGCAATGGCCCTGCACGAAGACTACTACGCCCTCTGGGCAGACAAGACTGCCTATGCCGACGTCGAGGAACTGCTCAAAAAGACTGGTGGTGACGAGCAGCAACTGGCTGCCGCTTTGGGGAATGACGAGGCGAAGCTGGCCGAGTTCGAGAAGCGGCGGCACGAGTATGAGGCGATCCGCAAGTCCGAGGCCTTCTTGGTGGCAGTCAAGCGGGCCAAGGCCGATGCCGAACGCGCCGTCGAACTGGCCGGCCGGCCCGAAAAGATTCCCCCAGCAGGAGCATTGTCGCTGGTCCGCAGCGATCCGCTCTCCCAGGGACCGCTACTCTTTGCCCAGCACTGTGCCAGCTGCCATGCCCACATCGACCCAGCCAAACCTGAGGCGGCCGCGATGTTCGCCCAGGCGTCGGCGGCCAACCTGTTCGAATTCGGCGGCGTCGTCTGGGCCCGCGGGCTCCTCGACCCCGAGCAGGTAGCCGGGCCAGCCTACTTTGGCAACACCGCTCACAAGGACGGTGACATGGTGTCGTTCGTGACGGACGAACTGAGCGACTCCGACCTCTGGAAGCCGGATCAAGTGCAGGCAGTGATTGCGGCACTCGCCGCCGAGGCCGACCTGCCGACCGGTGGGGCCTCAGCCGACATCGTAGCCAAGGGTCGCAGCCTGATGGCCGACACCGACCGCTGCGGCAGCTGCCATGCCTACGCCGACAACGAGACAGAACTGGGCTATGCCCCCGACCTCAACGGCTGGGGGTCGCGGGAATGGCTGGTCGGCATCATCACCGATCCGACCCACCAGCGGTTCTATCCTGAGGACAACGACCGCATGCCCAGCTTCGGTGTCGGCACCGACGGCGGCCCCCCGACGCTGACCGAAAATCAGATCGGCCTCATCGCCGACTGGCTCCGCGGCAGCTGGTATCGGCCGGCGGGGCATTGAAGGCCTCGTCTCAATGCTTCGCCCGTTGTCTCCGGGGCTTCTTAGGAAGTTTTCGTGAGCTGTTTGCGAAGCGTCGGGGCCAAGCCCCTGCCATCTCGTCGGACGTTCGCTCCGGACATCCTGTCCTTCACTCACGCGACGGAAACTTCGCTTCGCCATCCTGGCTGCGGTCAGTTTCCAACGCCGCTCGATTGGCATGGGCTTGCCCCCTCACCCGTTTTGTCCCGAGAAGAACTCCGGGAGGGAGGCATAGTGGTCAACTCCTAGCGGGACAAGCTGTTTCTCAGGAGATGTCCGAAGGAGTGGAAGCCCGTCCCTCAGACCACAGTCCAGCGATCGAAGAGCTTTTCGCGGAAGCTCTGCCATTCTGGCCGGGGCGGGGCTGAGGGTTCTTGGCTGGTGGCCGCCAGTTCGGCCACCCAGTCGTCCATGCGGCGGAGCCGGCGAACGAGCGCTTCGGTGACATTGAAGGCGAGCTTGTAGGCAGCCCGGACGCCATCGTGAATCAGGTCACTGTAATCAGCGTGCTTGATCCGGAGCAGCCTGACTGCCGTCTGTGACCGTACGTCGGCCGAGTGCGGCGACGGGCTGAAGAACGACATGTCGCCGAAGTGAGCGGGGGGCTCGAGATGCGCCAGCGTTACCCGCTTGGCATCGGGGTCTCGGGCGTCGACCCGCCGGGCCACCTCGCAGCGGCCCTCCAGCAGAATCCAGAGGTCACGGCTGGTGGCCCCCTGTTCCAGGATCAACCGTTCTGGCTGAAACTCGACCAGGCTGCCGATGTCGCTGATCTGCGAGAGATCGGTGGCGTTGAAGCCACTGAACAGGGGCATGTCGCGAAGCAACGCTGGTGAAACGGTCTCTGGGTTCATTCAATTCCTCCCAGCAGTGTGGCGCGGCCGACCCGGCCGACCCCGAGCATGAAGGCGGCGGTGCGCAGGGAAACCTTCCGCGACGAGGCAAGCTGCCAGACCTGCTCGAAGGCCTCGCCCAGAATTCGGTCAAGCTCCTGCCGCACCCGGTTGACGCCCCACTGGTAATGCTGCCGGTTCTGGACCCACTCAAACCAGCTGGCCGTGACGCCGCCGGCGTTGCAGAGAATGTCGGGCAGCACCGTGACCCCCGCCTCATCAAAAAACGCGTCAGCGGCCGGATCGGTCGGCGCATTGGCCGCCTCGACGATGATCGGCGCCCGGATGCTCGGAGCGTTGTCGGCCGTGAGCACACCGCCGAGGGCGGCGGGGATCAGCACGTCGCAGTCGCAGGCGAGCAGTTCGGCATTGCTGATGGCATCGCCCCCAGTGTAGCCGGCGAGCTTGCCGCCGTGGGCGTGGACATGGCGGATCAACTCGAGCACATCGAGACCGTCGGCCTTGTAGAAGGCGGCGGTGGCATCGCTGACCGCGACCACCCGGCATTCAGCATCACGGAGGAACTTGGCCGTGTGGGTGCCGACGTTCCCAAAGCCCTGGATGGCGACGCGGGCCTCCGGTACCCGGCGGCCGAGCCGGCTAAGCAGTTTGACCGTCAGCAGGCCGACGCCGCGGCCGGTCGCCTCCTCGCGGCCGGGAATGCCGTGGTACTCCACCGGCTTGCCGGTGACGCAGGCGGGCGAGAACCCGTGGAACTTGTCGTACTGGTTCATGATCCAGGCCATCACCTCGGCGGTGGTGCCCATGTCGGGGGCCGGGATATCGACGTCTGGGCCGATCAGGTCGTGCAGGTTGTCAACGAACCTGCGGGTGACCCGCTCAAGCTCGCGGGGTGAGAGCGTCGCCGGATCGACGGCGATGCCCCCTTTCGCTCCGCCGTAAGGAATGTTGACCACGGCGGTCTTCCAGGTCATCAGCGACGCCAGGGCCCGGACCTCGTCGAGGTCGATCTGGGGGTGGTACCGCAGCCCCCCTTTCATCGGGCCGCGGGCATTGTTGTGCTGCACCCGGTAGCCGATGAAAGTGGCCACCTCACCGGAGTCGAGTTCCACCGGAATCTGGACCTGCACCTCCCGCTGCGGGGTGAGCAGCAGGCGGCGGATGTTTTCCGACAGGTCGAGTTGATCGGCGGCCCGGTCGAAGTAGATCCGGTTGGCCTCGCTGGATCGCATTGAACTGCTCGTGGTGGGGCTTCCGTGCTGACGCCGTGATCTTAGCAGACTGTGGAAAGAGTCTGCCGCCGCTCGGATGCGGCGATCGGCACCCCCTCGCCTCATCAAACGGTATCGGGCATTCTCAGGAAGCCGGGAGCGGAAGCGACCGGACGAGCAGTGGGGGAGTGTTCGGCCACCCGATGAGCGCCGGCTTCGGGGGTACCCCTGCCCGCTCGCTGGACGTTCGCGTCGGCCATCCGGGCCTCCGCTCACTGCCCGGACGCTGCGCTTTCGCCCTCCGGGCTGCGCGTGCGTCCAGAGCTCGCTCGCGGGCAGGGGCACCCCCTCGCCCCGACAAACGGTATCGGGCATTCTCAGGAAGCCGGGAGCGGAAGCGACCGGACGGGCGAAACACCCGCTCCCCAGGGAAGCCCCCGGCGCAAGCCGGGGGATCAGCGGTGGCACTTCTCAGGCTTGTTGCCAGCTGTTGCGAGCGTCTTTCAATACTCGCCGAGGCCGGTTCCGGATAGATTGTTGGTTGGGTTTATCATCCGTGTGAACGCTCCCATGCCCCCACTTTCCCTTGATGTCTTCTGGACCGCAGTCGCCGCGAGTCGGCTGATTGCTGACGACCAGCTGCCGCAGATTCGGGCGGCCTGCGAAGCTGAAACGAAAGCAGCCGATGAATCAGCCGACAAGCAGACGGCGCTCGCCGCGCAATGGCTGGTGCGGCGGGGAGTGCTGACCCTCTGGCAGGCCAAACGGCTTACCCGCGGCAGCGGTGGCTCGTTCTTCATTGGCGACTACCGGTTGCTCGACAAGCACGAGCATCCGTTCGGTGGAGTGGTCTATCGGGCGGTCCATGGTCCGACGCAGCAACGGGTGGCCCTCGTGCCACTTGAGCGAGCTGCCTGCGAGCGAGTCGAAGTCTGGACCGAGGTCGTCCGCCGAACTGAACGGGCGGCAGCGGCGACCGACCCGGCCCTCTCCCGCACCTGGGCGCTCGAGGAAGCCTCAAGCGGCCGGTTCATCGTCTGCGAGGACATCCCGGGCCAAAGCCTCACCGAAGAACTGGCCCAGCGGGGCGGCTGGCCGGTCGCGGAGGCGGTCGAGGCAGTGCTGCCGCTCTGCCGAGCCGTCGCCGAGTTGCATCGGCTGGGTGGCGTCCACGGCCTGATTGCCCTTGGCAATGTGGTCAGGCCGGCTTCGAAGGATGAAGCACTACAGCCGCTGCGGCTGCTGCAACATCCGCTGGCGGGTGATCCGCTTGGGCTGCTGTCAGCCGACCCACTCCGGCAGTCGCGGTCGCTGAAGCGGTTGGCCGAGGCCGTCTGTTTTGTATCGCCGGAACGGCTGGCGACCGGCCAGCCGGAGACGCCCGCAGGAGATGTCTATGCCCTCGGCTGCCTGCTGCACGCCCTGCTGGCTGGTCGGCTGGTCACCTGGCAGGGCGACCCGGTCGTGACAGCGACGTTTCTCCGGCAGGGGCTTTCGAAGGCCAAACCGCTGCTGCCACCGATTCCTCACTGTCCCCCTGAGGTCGGACAGCTGATCGAGTATTTGACGGCCAGTGATCCGGCCCGTCGCTATGCCGATGCCGCCGAGGCGGCCGATGCCATTGCCGCCTGCCTGGGCCAGCCGGCAGTCAGCCCGTCCCTGCCAGCGGAGCGGCCCCAGGCGGCCAATCTGATTGCCGCTGCCGCGGTGGAGCCGACCGAGCAGCCCACCGCAGAATCGAACCAGCGGCAGGTGTGGCTGCCAGTCGTGGCCGGGGGGGTGACGGCGGCAGTCGTCGTGCTGATTGGCATGATCGCCCTCCTCTTGCGGCGGGGCGGCGACGAGGGCCTGCCGCCTGATGCCATTGCGGTCGCTCCGGTAGCGGCCGAACCTGCCGGTGGGCCCGCGCCGTCGGCTGAAGCAGGCAGCGAAAACGCAGCCCCAGACGCGACCGGTCGCTTTCTGGTGGAAAGCGACGATCAGCTGCCCTGGCTGCCCCCAACTGCCGGCAGCCAGCCGACCCTGCGGTATCTGCCGGCAGGCTCGCAGTTGATGCTGCTGGCCCGTCCGGCCGACCTGCTGGCCACGGCCGACGGCCCGCTGCTACTGAAGGCTGGCGATGCGGCACTTGCCCGGGCGGTGGCCGAACTCGAGCGGCTGCTTGGACAGCCGCTGGCCGAGATCGAGCAGCTGCAAATTGGCTGGCAGGCCGATGCCGACGGGCTGCCGCTGCTGGGCATCTGGGCCCGCGGTCTCAAGCCAGCAGTTTCCGATTCTGAGTCGAGCGCCACCGAGGGGACGGCAGCTGTTGAGCAGGTTGACGGCTGGGCCCGCTGGAGGCCGCCCGCTGCCGCAGGACGTGAGGTGGTGGTGGCGTCACCGTCGCTGATCGAGCCCCTCATTGCTGCTGCCGATGCACCAGGCCAGCTACCCCGCAGCATGCGGCCACTGGTGCCAGTGCTCGATGACCAACGGCAGCTGACGCTGTTTGGCTCGCCCCACTACTTTGTACACGACGGCCGCAGCCTACTGCCCCCCGCCATGCTGCCACTGCTCGAACCGCTGGAAAAGCTGGTGGGGGCCGACTGCCCGGCAGTTGCCGTGTCGCTGCACCTGGATGATCGCACCTACGTCGAGCTCGACGCGGTCAGCCCGGCGGTCGGTTCGGCACGCGGGCTTGAGCGACAGGTTGAACAGGGGCTTGCCGCCCTGGCCGATGCCGTTGAGGAAGTAATCAGCAAGCGGAGTCTCGCAGCCTACGGGAAGCGGCTGGTCATGCGGCTGCCGTCACTGCTGCGGCTGCTCGAGCGGCAGCTCCGGGTAGGCATCGAGCATCGCGACCTGATTATCGCCAACTCCTATCTGCCGCAGTTTGCCGGGCACAATATTGCTGCTGCGGCAACCGTGCTGCTGGAACAGGTTGCAGCCGACCCGGAGGGCGGTACGCCAGCACCAGCAGCGGCGGCTCCAGCTGCACCGACACAGACGCTCGCCCAACGGTTGCAACGGCCGGTGGACATTGCCTTCGCCCGAGACACGCTGGAGACCGCGATCCAGCTGTTGGTAGAGGAGTCTGGCATTCCGATTGAAATCGCCGGGGGTGATCTTGAGCTTGAGGGGATCACCAAGAATCAGTCTTTTGGCCTCGAGCAGCGGGGGGTGCCGGCGGAAAAGGTGCTGCTGACGATTTTGCAAAAGAGTGATGGGGGAGCCGGCAAGCTGGTGTATATCGTGCGGCAAGAGCAGGGGCGGGAGCAGATTGTGGTGACAACCCGGAAGGCTGCCGCGAAGCGGGGCGACACCCTCCCTGCTGTTTTTGCAGGCAGCGATGCCCCAGTCTCGGCCCCACAATAGGCCCGGCGGTTGACACCGATCTCGTCTTGCCGGACGCTCGCAGCAGCGGCTGGAATTAATTTGGTGGAGCGAAGCATGATCATTGTGATGAAGGCGGGCGCGAGCCCAGAGCAGGTCGGGCGGGTGACTGAGCGGGTCGAGGGGCTGGGCTTGAAGCCCCACGTGATCGAGGGCACCGAACGGACGGTCGTCGCGGTGGTCGGCTCGGAAAAAGACGCCACCCTCAGCGGCATGGAGACTCTGCCAGGGGTTTCGCGGGTGCTGCCAATCCTGGCACCGTACAAGGTGGCCAGCCGTGAGGTGCAGCCGGAGCAGACGATCGTGACCGCCGGCTCGCTGGTCATCGGCGGCGGCCGGGTGGGGGTCATCGCCGGCCCCTGTTCGGTCGAGTCGCGGGAGCAGATCATCGCCTCGGCACGGGCAGTCAAGGCGGCCGGCGCAGCCGGGTTGCGGGGCGGGGCGTTCAAGCCGCGGACCAGCCCCTACAGTTTTCAGGGGCTCAAAGAAGAGGGCTTGAAGCTGCTGGCAGAGGCCCGCGACGAGACGGGCCAGGCGATCGTGACCGAGGTGGTCGCCCCGGAGGATGTGGACCTGGTGGCTCGCTATGCCGACGTGCTGCAGATCGGGGCCCGCAACATGCAGAACTACCGGCTGCTTGAGGCAGTGGGCCGCTGCGACAAGGCAGTGCTGCTGAAGCGGGGCCCGGCGGCAACGGTCGATGAAATGCTGCTGGCAGCTGAGTACATCCTTGATGGGGGCAACCGGCAGGTAATGCTCTGCGAACGCGGCATTCGTACCTTCGAGGCCCACACCCGATTCACACTGCCACTGGCCACCGTGCCCTGGCTGCAGGCCCGAACCCATCTGCCGGTGGTGGTTGACCCCAGTCACGGCACCGGGCACGCTGCACTCGTCCCGAGCATGGCAGCGGCTGCAGTGGCGGCTGGAGCAGACGGCCTGATCATTGAGGTACACCCCGACCCGGCCAATGCGGCCAGCGACGGTGGCCAGACCCTCGACTTCGCTGCGTTTGAGCAGACGATGGACACCTGCCGCCGGGTTGCTGCGGCGGTCGGCCGGCAGCTCGGCTGATCCCGCTGACTAGTCAACGAGTGACGGTGGGGGGCATCAGCCCAGAATCGCGAACGCGATCGACATGTAGAGCACGATGCCGACAACGTCGACAATCGCCGAGACGAAGGGGTTGCTCATCAGGGCCGGGTCGAGCCCGAGTGACCGAAACAGCAGTGGCAGTACCGAGCCGACGAGACTGCCGAGCATGACGACGCTGAGAATTGTCAGCGGAATCACAATCGCCTGAAGCGGGGACGGCGCATAGAGCAGCGCAAGGAAAAAGCCGGGGATGGCCAGCAGCAGCCCCAGCAGGAACCCGAGCACAAACTCCCGCCGCAGGATTCGCGGCCAGTCGGCCAGTTCGCAGTCGCCCATCGACAGCGCTGTGATCACCAGCGTTGCCGACTGGTTGCCCGAATTGCCCCCGCTGGCGATGACCAGCGGGATGAAGGCGATCAGCCAGCCATGCGGGATTGGTGTCCGGGCGAGCACCATCGCCGTGACAGCGGCGGTCGCGAACAGAATGGTCAGCCAGACGCCTCGCTTCCAGGTCATCGTGACCAACCCGGTCTCGAGATAGCCGTCGGTCAGCGGCGCCACGGCGGCACTCAGGTGGGCGTCCTCGGTCGCTTCTTCCCGGACCGCGTCGAGCACGTCGTCATGGGTGACGATGCCGACGAGACGGTTGCAGTCATCGACCACCGGGATGGCAATGAAGTCGAACCGGGCCAGCTTCTGCACGACCTGCTCAATCGGCTCGTCGACCCGCACACTGATCACGTCCCGCTGCATCAGCTCACCGACCTGCGTGGTTGGGTTGGCGAGAATCAGATCCCGCAGCGAGATGAAGCCGACCAGCTTCCGCTCGGCATCGAGCACGTAGATGTAATAAATAGATTCGCTGTTAGGGGCCTGCGTCCGCAGCCGGGCGATCGCCTCGCCGGCCGAGATGTCGGCCGGTAGCGAGGCATACTCGGTGGTCATCAGGCTGCCGGCTGAGTCCTCCGGGCAGGAGAGCAGCATCCGGATGTCGTGCCGCTCGGCCTTGGCGACCAGCGGTAGGATTTCTTCGACGAACTCGGGCTCGAGTTCCCGCAGCAGGTCGTCCCGGTTGTCGGCCGCCATCCACTCAAGCAGCGGTCCCAGGTGGGCCCGGTCAGCCCCTTCGACCAGCTGCACCTGCCGCGGCATCGGATAGTAAGGAAAAATCTCGGCCCGCTCTTCCACAGGCAAGGCGTCGAGCAGTTGCCAGAGCTCACCGTCCTCCAGGCCCTCGGAGAACTCGGCCACCGTCGCGGGGTGCAGTTCTTCAGCAACTTCCCGAATACCGGCGGCGTCATGCTCGGCCAGCAGAGCCCGGAGTTCGGGCAACAGGATGGGGTTGGCGGCAACCATCGGGCACCTGGTGGGGAAGGGGGCGGGGGCGGGCCAAGCTGGCTGGCGGGCCTATACTGCGGGCATGTCCACTGGCAAGCCGCCAGACGGACGCTGTCATCGGGCCGCGGCTTCAGTATGCCATGAAAGTATGGTTCGGAGGATCGTCGTCACCAGTGGTTGAGCAATTCTGCTGGACGCTTCTGTTTGGATGCTGTGTGGCCGTCAGTGGCAGCGGATCGGTGACGGCCGCGGACGGCGATCCGCACCGTGGCTGGGAACTGTTGCTTTCGAAGGGATACCTGCCGGCCGATCTTGACCAGGAGGTTTTTGATGCCCTCTGGACGGTCTGGCCCGAACCGCTGCGGAGCCGAGCCGGGCAGACCGGGCCGGAGGAGCGGCGGCGGCTGGCGATGGAGCGGTATGGACTGCTGCCACACCCGGAGAATCCCGCCCGCTCCGTCCAATATGCGGTCAATGCAGCCGGCAACTGGACGATGAGCTGCCTCGCCTGCCATCAGGGGCAGGTCGCCGGCCGGATGATTCCGGGACTGCCTAATTCCAGCTATGCCCTCGAGACCCTCACGGCCGACGTTCGGATGGTCAAGCTGGCTCAGCGGAAGGCATTTGGCCACATGGATATTGGTTCGCTGTTGCTGCCGTTGGGTACCACCAATGGCAGCACCAACGCCGTGATTTTTGGGGTGGCCCTCATGCACCACCGTGATGCTGAGCTGAATATCGTCTCGCGGCCGCCCCGGTTTGACCTCGTCCACCACGACATGGACGCCCCACCCTGGTGGCACTATTCCAAACGCAAAACGCTCTACGCCGATGGCTTCGCCCCGCAGGGGCACCGGATGCTGATGCAGTTTCTGCTCGTGAAGGAAAACGGCCCGGAGAAGTTCCGGGAGTGGGAGGATGACTTTCGTCACATCGAGGCCTGGATTGAGTCGCTGAAGCCGCCTGTTTGGCCGGGGCCGATCGATGAGCGGTTGGTGGAGCAGGGCAGGGGAGTTTTCCGGGAGCACTGCAGCCACTGTCACGGAACCTACGGCCCGGCGGGTGAGTATCCCGAAACAGTCGTCGCGATTGGTGAGATCGGGACCGACCGCGTGCGGTTTGACGCCCTTGCCGACGCGGAGCGGCTAGCGCTCAACAACAGCTGGTTCGGGCACTTCGGCCGTGATGCCGAGCCACTTGGTGACCGGCAGCGGCCGACCGGCTATGTCGCCCCGCCGCTCGACGGCATCTGGGCCACTGCCCCCTACTTTCACAACGGCTCGGTTCCGACGCTCTGGCACCTGCTGCATCCCGATCATCGGCCCGAGGTCTGGCGGCGGACGCCGACCGGCTATGATGACCGGCGGGTCGGGCTCGAGGTGGAGGTGGCCACCGCCGCAGAATTTGCCGAGCAACTGGCCACCGGCCTGCCAGCTGATGAGCGGAGGCAGTTTTTTGACACCACCCGACCGGGCAAGTCGGCCGCCGGGCACGACTACCCTGCGGCGCTCGACGAGGCTGAGCGGACGGCGGTGCTTGAATACCTCAAGTCGCTCTGAACGTTCGGCTCGCTGCCGGGCTGATCTGGTACATTGTTGCCCCAGGAATGGGCGGCCCGCTCCGGCCCGCTCCTCTCGTGTCACCGTCGGAGAAAATCGATGACCCAGCTTGAACGTGCCCGCGCTGAAGAAATCACCCCCGAGATGTCCTTTGTCGCTCAGCGGGAGGATCTTCCCGAAGAGCTGATCCGCAGCGAGGTCGCCCGCGGCCGTATGGTGATCCCGGCCAACACCGTCCACCTGGGCAAGCAGCTTGAGCCGATGGCGATCGGTGTGGCGGCCCTCACCAAGATCAACGCCAACATCGGCAACTCAGCGGTGACCAGCGACGAGGCAACGGAGCTGGAAAAGCTGCACATGGCGGTCCACTACGGGGCCGACACGGTGATGGATCTCTCGACCGGGAAGGACATCGACACGATCCGGCAGGCGATCATTGCCGCCTCGCCGGTGCCGATCGGCACCGTGCCGATCTATCAGATGCTCGAGGAACTCGGCGGCGACATCGACGATATGCAGCCGCAGCACTTCCTCGACATGTGCGAGAAGCAGGCGCAGCAGGGGGTCGATTACATGACCGTTCATGCCGGCCTGCTGCAGGAGCATCTGCACCTGACCATGAACCGGATCACCGGTATCGTCAGTCGCGGTGGTTCGCTGATCGCCCGCTGGATGATGACCCACCGGCAGCAGAATCCGCTCTATACCCATTTCGAGGATCTCTGTGACATCTTCCGGCAGTACGACGTCACCTGGAGCCTGGGCGACGGGCTGCGGCCGGGCAGCATTGCCGACGCCAGCGACGAGGCGCAGTTTGCCGAACTGCATGTGCTCGGCGAACTGACCCGGCGGGCCTGGGCCAAGGGCTGCCAGGTGATGGTCGAGGGCCCCGGCCATGTGCCGATGGACCAGATCGACATGAACGTCAAGCGGCAGATGGAGGAGTGCGACGAGGCACCCTTCTATGTGCTTGGCCCGCTGGTGACCGACATCGCCCCGGGCTACGACCACATTACCAGTGCGATCGGCGCGGCCCTGGCCGGCTGGAGCGGGGCGGCGATGCTCTGCTATGTCACGCCGAAGGAGCACCTCGGCCTGCCCGACGCCGAGGATGTCAAGCAGGGGGTGATCGCCTACAAGATCGCCGCCCACGCCGCCGACCTGGCCCGGCACCGCAAGAACGCCCGCGTCCGTGACGATGCCCTCTCGCGGGCCCGATTCAGCTTTGACTGGAACGAACAGTTCCGGCTGGCCCTCGACCCGGAGACCGCCCAGCGGTATCACGACGAGACCCTGCCCCAGGAGACCTTCAAGAGCGCCCAGTTCTGCAGCATGTGCGGCCCGAAGTACTGCTCGATGAAGATCAGCCAGGACATCCGCGACATGGCAGCCCAGCAGGGCTCCGAGGGCAAGCCGGTCCAGATCGAACTGCCAGCAAGCTGAGCGGCTACTTCCGGCTCCAGCCGGTGCCGTCTGGTCGGTCCTCAAGCTGAATGCCGGCTTCACCGAGGCCGTCACGAATGAGGTCAGCCGTGGCGAAGTCCTTGGCCTTGCGGGCCCGGGCCCGCAGTTCAATCACGAGGCTCATCAGGCTGCCGACGAGCGCCTCGTCGGCACCGCCGCCAGCTGCGGCGGGAGCCTCGAGGAAGAGCCCGAGCACCGTCGTCAGTTCCCGCAGGGTGAGCATGACGGCATCAAGGGTCGCTTGGGCGGTGGGCTCGGGGTTTTTTTCCAGCCCGTGGCTGTCGATGAACTTGTTGACCACCCGGACAAAGTCAAACAGGCTCGCCACCGCGATCGCGGTGTTGAAGTCGTCATCCATTGCCTCGAGGAAGCGATCCCGCAGGCGGCCGACCTCGGCGGCGACGGAATCGTTGATGCCCGCCACCGCTGCCGTGCCTGCCCGCCGGTCGCGTCCGGGCAGGCCATAGAACGACGTGCCGGTCAGCCGTTCCGTGCGGGCGAAGAGCCGCTCAAAGGCCTCCAGGGCCCGGGCCGATTCGGCCAGCGGTTCTTCGCCGAAGTGAATCGGACTGCGGTAGTGCGTCGAGAGCAGCAGCAGCCGGATTGCCTCGGGTCGGTGCCGGGTCAGCAGGTCCTTGAAAGGCTCGGCCCCGGTCGATTTGGAGATTTTGGTGGCTGCCTGGGCCGCCGCGTCGTCGCCGCCGTCCCGCGGCCGGCCGCCGACCTTGCCGGCCGCACCGGCTGCCTGCATCAGCCCGTTGTGCATCCAATAGCTGGCCATCGGGCAGCCGTGCAGCGACTCGCTCTGGGCGATCTCGTTTTCGTGGTGGGGAAAGACGAGGTCGAGGCCGCCGCCGTGGATGTCGAAGTGGTCACCCAGCAGGGCCTCGCTCATCGCCGAGCACTCGATGTGCCAGCCCGGCCGGCCCGGGCCCCAGGGGCTTTCCCAGGAGGGTTCCCCTGGCTTGGCCTGTTTCCAGAGGGCAAAGTCAGCGGCAGAGCGTTTGCGGTCGGCGGTCGAGCCCCCTTCGCCCTGCATCTGCTCGACCGATCGGTTGGTCAGCTTGCCATAGTCCTCATCCCGGACGACATCGAAATAGACGTCGCCGGCGGCAGCGTAGGCGAAGCCCTTGTCGATCAGGCCCTCGATAAACCGGATGATGCCGTCGATGTGGTCGGTCGCCTTGGGCATCTCATCGATGCCGTCGACGCCAAGGGCGGCAAGGTTCTCGAGGTAGTCGGCGGTCATCTCGCGGGCCAGGTCGGCCATTGAGATGCCGCGAGCGGTACTCTCGGCGATCAGCTTGTCGTCGACGTCGGTGATGTTGACCACCCAGGTCACCTGCCAGCCGGAGTAGGCGAGGTGTCGCTTGACGGTGTCGAAGATCACCGGCCCGACCATGTGTCCGATATGGCTCGGCTTGTAGACCGTGGGGCCGCAGAGATACATCCCAACCCGCCCTGGGGCGACCGTCTTGAACGGCTCCTTGGCATGGCTGAGCGTGTTGTAAATCTCGATCTCTGGGAGGGAATCGGTCGCCTGCTGGGTCTCCGCCATCGCTTGCTGTCTCTCTTTCGTTGGTGGTCCGCCGGCCATTCTGGCCGGGGCCGTCGTTCCCGGCTGGCCGACAATCAGGCTAGGCCCGTTCGAGCAACGCGACGCACTCCGCCGCGATCGCCTGCTGCTCACCGATCGGCCCGACGCCTTCGCCGGTCTTGGCCTTCAGCCAGATCTGGTCACTGTCACAGCCCAGGAGGCTGGCCAGCCGCTGCCGGATCGCCTCGCGGTGCGGGAGGATTTTGGGCTGCTGGGCAAAGATGACGCAATCCAGATTCACGAGTTGCCAACCGGCGGCCCGGACCCTGCCCCACGCTACGGTGAGCATCTCCGCCGATTCCCGCCCCCGGTTGGCCGGCTCGGTGTCGGGGAAGAGTTCGCCGATGTCGCCCAGTCCCACCGCCCCCAGCAGAGCGTCGGTGATGGCATGAAGCAGGACGTCGGCGTCGGAGTGGCCGACGGCCGTCTTGTCGTGGGGCAGCCTGATCCCGCCCAGCCAGAGGCCGTCTCCGGGCTCCAGCCGGTGGGTGTCGTGGCCGAGTCCAATCCGGTACATCGCGGTGTTTCCACAAAGGTTGGTTGCCGGACTTCCACCGGTCAGCCCGCTGTTTTCACCTATACTTCTCCGTATGCACAACCGCAGTGAGGAAGCCAACGACCGGGTGATCGAGGTCGAGGGGCTGACCAAGGAGTACCGCGTCTACGACAAGCCGGAGGGCCTCTGGGCCAGCGTTCAGGGGCTTTTCCACCGGAAAAGTCGCACGATTGCCGCCCTGCAGGGCGTCGATCTGCAGGTTCGGCGCGGGGAATTCCTGGCCATGCTCGGCCCCAACGGAGCCGGCAAGACCACCTTTCTGAAGCTGCTCTCGGGCATCATCACCCCCAGCCGCGGTGCCGCCCGTGTGCTCGGCCACGTGCCCTGGGAGCGGAACGACGACTTTCGTCGCCGGTTTGCCCTCGTGATGGGCCAAAAGAATCAGCTCTGGTGGGATCTGCCAGCCGCCGAGAGCTTTCGGCTGCATCAGGAGATCTACCGGATCGAGCCGGCTCACTTCGCCCGGATTCGTGATGACTTAGTCGACATGCTCGACGTCGGCCGGCTGCTCGGCCAACCGGTGCGGGAACTGTCGCTGGGCGAGCGGATGAAGCTCGAACTGGTCGCCGCCCTGCTGCACGAGCCGGAAGTACTTTTCCTCGATGAGCCGACGATCGGCCTTGATGTGGTCGCCCAGCACACCATTCACGAGTTTCTGCAGACCGTGCAGCGGCAGCGGGCAGTCACCGTGATTCTCACCACCCACTACATGAAAGATGTGGCTGCCCTCTGTGAGCGGGTGGTTGTCGTCACCCGGGGCAGCATCCTCTACGACGGGTCGCTCGAGCAGATCGTGGACCGGTTTACCACCCACAAGGTGGTGACGCTCGACTTCGAGTCGGCACCGCCGGTGGCCCAGATCGAACGGTTCGGCTTCCCCGCCGAGGTTCGCGGGCCCAGGGTCACGCTGCGGATTGACCGGACGCGGATCGCCGCGGTCCTACCGCAGCTGCTCGCCGACCGGCAGATCCGGGATGTGTCGGTGGAGGACGTGCCGCTGGAGGAGATCGTGGCTGGACTGTTCCGCGGTGCCGCTGCCCAGCAGGAGCCGGCTGCCGAACCGGCGGGGGTGCCATGAACGGTGACACGGTGATTGCAAGCGGGCCGGCGACCACGCTCGGCATCCGGCTGCATACCTGGTGGCGAATGCTGGTGATCTGCCTCGAGGAGCGGCTGGCCTACCGCACCGACTTCGCCCTCGGCACGTTGATGCGGTTCCTGCCGATCGTCACCCAGATTTTTCTCTGGACGGCGGTCTTCGCCGCCGCCGACCGCAGTGACATCGCCGGTTATTCCCGCGACAACATCATCGCCTACTACCTGCTGACGATGATCACGCGGGCCTTCTCAAGCATGCCGGGCCTGTCCAGCAGCATCGCCCGCAGTATCCGCGACGGCTCGGTGAAGAAGTATCTGATCCAGCCGGTGGACTACGTTGGCTTCCTGCTGGCCGCCCGGGTGGCCCACAAGCTGGTCTACTACGTGGTGGCGATCCTCCCCTTCGGCTTCGTCTTCTTTCTCTGCCGGAACTACTTTCCGCCGGCCCCCGACGGGCTCACGATCGCGGCCTACCTGCTGTCGCTGCTGCTCTCGTTCCTGCTCGGCTTCTTCTTGGAAGCGACCCTCGGCATGATCGGCTTCTGGTTCCTCGAGGTTTCGAGCATCATCTTCACCTACATGCTGTTTCAGTACCTGCTGTCGGGCCATATGTTTCCGCTCGACATGCTGGCCGGGGTGCCAACAGGGCTGGCCGGCGTCAGCCTGGCCGATGTCGTCCGCTGGCTGCCCTTTCAGTACACGGCCTACTTTCCGGCGTCGGTCTGGCTGGGCAAGGTGCAGGGCTGGGACCTGGTCGGCGGGCTGCTGCTTGAGGTCGGCTGGCTGGCGGTGGCGATCCTCGCCTGCCGGCTCGCCTGGCGGCGCGGCACCCGGCGGTACAGTGGTTTCGGTGGGTAAGGGGAGGCGTCACGCGATGAACCGCTACCTCACGATTTTTGGCACCTTTGCCCGCGCCTGCCTGGTGCGGGACATGACCTTCCGGGCGAACTTTCTGCTGGAGTGCGTCACCGGCCTTGGCTGGATGTCGATGAATCTCGCCTTCTACCTGCTGATCTTCTCCTTCACGCCGGAGATCGGCCGGGGCAGTGGCTGGTCGCGGGAGCCCTTCTTCGCCTTCGTCGCGACAGGGCTGGTGATCAACTCGATCGTGCAGGCCTTTTTCATGCCGAGCGCCTCGGAGCTGGCCGAGATGGTCCGCACCGGCGGGCTCGATGCTGTTCTGGTGAAGCCGCTGGATGCCCAGTTTCTGCTGTCGCTGCACCGCTTCAACTATTCGTCGCTGGCCAACGGCATCGTCGGTCTGCTCCTACTGGGCTGGGCGGTGCCCCGGTTTCCAGCGCCGCCGCCGCCGGTTGCCTGGCTGCTCTACCCGCTGCTCGTCGTGTGTGGGGTGGCGATTCTCTACGGACTGATCATCATGCTGGCGGCGGCCACGATTCTGATGGGCCGCAACCAGAGCCTCTACGACTTTTGGTTCTACCTGACCAGCTTCTCCCGCTACCCTGCCGAAATCTATGCCGGCCCTTGGGGCGGACCGCTGCGAATGCTCTGCACCTTCGTGATTCCGATTCTGCTGGTGGTCAACGTGCCGGCCGGGACAATCGCCCGGCCGCTCTCCGGTGAGGCCTGGTTCATGGTGGCGGTGACCGTCGTGGCCGCGGTGCTGGCGGTGGGGTTGTCGCGACTGGTTTTTCAGGCGGCGCTCACCCGGTACCGCAGTGCCTCCAGTTGATGTCCCGAGGAGGCCCGTTCGAGGATTTTCGGAGACCGTTTCCCGAGCGCCGGGGCGGGTCCATGCCATTTCGTCGGACGTTCACTCCGGCCATCCTGGCCTTCACTCACCCGACGGAAACTTCGCTTCGCCATCCCGGCTCCGCTCAGTTTCCGACGCCGCTCAATTGGCGTGGACCCGCCCCTCGTCCATGAAGGTTTTGAAGAATCCCCCAATGAGGAAGCCGATGAACGAATCTGCTGGAGATTTTCCTGGGGGTCGCCTGGCGGATTGGGGCAAGCTGATCCGGCTGCCCAATCTGGCCACGGCGGTGGCCGATCCACTGGCTGGCTTCGTGATCGTGGCGGGCCTGACTGACCTCGGCTGGCTGCCGCCGGCCGGCTGGCTGGCCCTGCTGGCCTCGGCCTGCCTCTATGCCGGCGGCATGGTGCAAAATGATGTGGTCGATCTGGAGATCGACCGGGCGGAACGGCCCGACCGGCCCCTGCCTGCCGGCCGCGTTTCACTGGCTCGGGCGGCCCTCGTCGCCAATGGACTGCTGGCGGTGGGGGCCCTGGCCGCCTGCGGGGCAGCCGTGCTGGCCGCCTGTCCCGCCCCCGCCTTTGTCGGCGCCGCCCTCACCGCCGCCGTCTGGATCTACAACCGCTATACGAAGGGCACGCTGCTGGGGACGGCGGTGATGGGCAGCTGCCGCGGGCTCAATTGGCTGCTGGGCATGACGGCTGCCGGCTGGCCGCCGGCTGTGCTCTGGCTGCTGCCGATCGGCATGGCCCTCTACGTCACCGGCATCACCCTGTTTGCCCGGGACGAGGCGGGGCAGGGCCGTCGCGGGCTGTTGGCTGCTGGCATGGCAGTAATGGCCGCCGGCCTGCTGACGGCCGGCAGTGGGCCGGGCCTCGCGCTGGCCCAGGGGGGGCTCGCGGTGCAGCCCTGGGTCGCCGCGGGACGGCTGCCGGCCTGGCTGGTGTTATGGAGCGTGCTGGCCCTCTCCATTCTGGCTCGCTGCCTGCAGGCGGTGCTCGATCCTGTGCCCCGGCGGATGCAGGCGGCCATCGGCAATGCGATCATGGCGATCATCACGCTCGACGCCGTGCTGGTCCTTGCCTTCTGCGGCGAGCCCTGGGCAATTACGATCTTCCTGCTGCTCGCCTGGTTCCTGCTGGGCCGCCGGCTGGCGGCTGCTACCTGAGAGGCTGGCTGGGGCGATTTTGGGGCGTCGGGGCATTGCCCATGCCATCTCAACGATTCAATTTCGAGACAAGCAGGCAGAGGACGATGACGATGCTTCCTGGGTTCAGCACCAACAGTCTTGGCGATACCGACCCGTTCGCCGCATTGCCGCTGCTGGCCGAGCTCGGCTGTCGGTCGCTGGCGATCACGCCTGACCGTCAGCTGCTCAACCCTTTCACGCCGGGCTTGGAGGTCCAAGTCGGACGCTGGCGGCGGGAACTCGACCGGCTGGGCCTCGCCTGCGTGATCGAGACCGGAGCCAGGCATCTGCTTGACCCCCTGCAGAAGCATGAGCCGACGCTCGTCTCTTCGGCCGCTGCCGACCGCGACCGGCGGCGGGACTTTCTCTGCCGAGCCATCGACCTCGCGGCTGAACTGCAGGCTGGCTGCGTTTCACTCTGGGCCGGAGTGGTGCATGACGCTGCCGATCAAGAAACCCTCTGGCAGCGGCTGGTCGATGGCCTTGGCCCCGTGCTGGATCACGCCGGGCGGCGTGGAGTGACGCTCGGCTTTGAGCCGGAGCCGGGCATGTTCATCGACACGGTGGCCCGGGCCGAGCAGTTGCTGGGCCGGCTGGGCCGGCCGGCCGGGCTGGGCCTGACGATCGACATTGGTCATCTCGAATGTCTCGGTGAGCGGCCGCTGGCGGCGACGGTCGCCCAGGTTGCCAGCCAGGTGGTCAACGTGCACATCGACGACATGCTCGTCTGCCAGCATGAGCATCTGCTGCTCGGGGCAGGGGAGGTGGCGTTCGAGCCGGTGCTGCGCGAACTGGCCCGGGCCGGCTATCGGGGCGGGCTGCACATCGAACTCCCCCGACAGAGCCACCGCTGGCGCGCGACAGCAGCTGAGTCGTTGGGATTTCTCGGACGGACGCTCGGAGCGATTGAAACCGCGTCCGTTCCACCCGGTCAGCCGTGAGGCTCACGCGCTTGGCTTTGATGAAGCAAAGCCGCTCGGGGTTGCCGCCAATGGTGTTCGGCACGGGATGTGCTTTTTCAGATGACCGGTATTTTCGGATCTGTTTTTGAGAGGGGAACGCCAACGTCCAGCGTGGGTCGGGGCTGCCCGTGCCCTGTCGCCGGACACTCGCTGCGGCCCTCCAGGCCTTCGCTCGTTCGAAGCTGCCTGCGCTCCGCCATCCATGGCTCCACCGACCAATCCGCCACTGGCGGATCGGTGCCCGAGCTACGCCGGCTCTCAGGGCACGGGCACCCCTCCCGGAATATCACGTGGGGATTTGATCCAGGACGGGGGAGGCTCGGGGGTCGGCGAACGCTCGAGGAGTGTTGGGCGTATCCTCGCCCGACGACGAGACTTTCGCCGCCCCCGAGCCGGTGATTCACGCAGGACGGATGAGGCCTCACCCGCACAAGTCGTGCCGAACAGCTTTGCCATCCGTGGCCTTCGCACTCTTGTGCAACCTCGGGTTGCTGCGGATACCCTGTACGGAAGCGGGGGACTTTATCCGAGCCTCATATACCAGAGCGAATCGTTTGAACCGCCCCCGGTATCAACCGCTCGTGGCCCGCCCGGCGGCCGCTGGTACGTCGGGGCGGTGCACGGCGAGCCGGACCTGGCCCACCCGCTCGCCGCGATCGATGCTGCCCTTACCAAATTGTTTTGATCCCCCGGTATGCCCGAAGTTTTTTGTCACCGGTCACCAAGGGCACATCAAGCGCGGAGGTCGTCGCCACGATGAGTCGGTCAGCCGGGTCGCCGTGCATCGGTTCCGCCAAGCCGCCGGCAAAGACGGCAATCGCGGCGGAGACCGACTCAATCTTGATCTCGGGCAGGCTGTGCATGTCCGCTAGCCACCGGTCCAACGGCATGCTGAGTTGAAGCCGGCCGCGTCGTACGGCAGTCGCGATTTCAAGCAGACTGATTGCCGAGACGACAATCTGCCCAGGTCCACCATGTGCCGTGAGCGTTCGCTCGGCCTTACGGGAAAGGCCTGGAGCACGAGTAAGCCACCACACCAAAACATGGGTATCAATGACGATCAATGGTTCATGTCCCAGTCGTCTGCAGGCAAGAGTGGCTCGAATGGCTCGTCGTAGCGAAGCAGGCTACCTTTCAAGCGGCCGCGGGCCGCCTCGGCGGCGTCCGGCTGCGGCGCCGGTGGGGAGATTTCCGCGATCACCCGCCCACGGAGCGTCACGGCAAGCCGCTCCCCTCGTGCGACCCGGGCGAGGTATTCCGGCAGGTGCTGCCGTAGGGTTGTCACGTTTACGCCGGTCATCTCAGATCCTTTAGGCATAGAGGAAGCGTACATGTGAACTGTACATGTCGAGTGGCGGTGCGTCAAACCGTGTGCTCGCTCAGGTCAACGTCCTTCCACAGCGGTCTTCCGGCTCACAGACTGTCCTTCACCGAAGATCGCAAGAATGAGGGCGAGAGAGGGCGAGGACGGTCAACGGCACTTCCGTAAGCCTCTCGCCCGGCGGGAACAGCCGAACCGTTGGCTCACCCAGATGCGAAGGCCCGCTTGATGCAGCTCGGCCGATGATCGTCAGCATTTCCTCCGATGCTGAAGCTGATATCGCCGAACGCTAATGGTTTTATGAGCGGCAGTCGCCGGGGCTGGGCGACTATTTCTGCAGTTGCCTGATCGCGGACATCGAGTCACTCGCCTCCTTCAGCGGCATCCACGAAATCGCGTACGAGCCGCGAGGCAGCAGCCCCGCTAGACCCACTCGGGGGCGGGTTCGATGGCGTCGCCGGGGCGGCTGCCGGCGTCGGCGCGGCCAGAGCCTTCCAGCCGGCAGATGGCCTTCACGGTCATGTCGGCATCGCAGGCAATCTGGCAGGAGAGCCGCACGCCCGGAGTGGCCGACAGCCCCTTGGCGTCGAGCACCTCTTTTTCAGCCTTGGTCATCTTCTCCGGCTCACCGGCCACGAATTCCACCCGGCAGGTGGTGCAGCGGGCGAAGCCGCCGCAGGCGTGGAGCTGATCGACGCCACACTCATCAACCAGGGCGTTGACCAGCCGCTTGCCGGCGGGCACTTCAAATTCACCAACTCCATCAACGGTCAGCTTGGGCATGGTGGCTTTCTCCTTGGGGTGTCAAACAGGGAACAGATGAGGAAACGTTCAGGAACAGTCAGGCCGCTGGCTGTGCCGGCGTCTTTGCGGCCGCCGGCTTGGCTGCCGGCTTTGGTTTGCGGGCTGCAGGGGGCGGGTCGAGGTTGGCCTCGAGTTCCTCTGGGGTGACGGTTGACGGAATGCCGGCCGTGGGCACTTCAAGCCCAGCAGTCCAGACGAGGGCGTTGAGCATCAGCCGGCGGAACTCGTCATTGCCCCAATTTTTGTGAAAGTGGCCACCGGTGCAGCCGAAGCCACGGCCGCCGTCGGGCCGCTCATAGGCCCAGGCCAACACCTCACGGCCACCTTTGTTGGCCCGCACTGTCGGGTTGTTGCTGTGGGGGCCGTCCGGCCGCTCGCGGGTGCTGTCGGGCGGCACAGCCGACAGGATGGCCGTCACGGCGTCGGCCGGTTCGCGGAACCGCATGTGGTAGTACCACTCGTCGTTGACTTCAAACGGCTCGACCCCGCGGCAGATCGGATGATCACTGGCCAGCTCGGTGGCGGTGAGCGTCCAGTGTGGGTTGACCGACCAGTTGGTCTCGAAATAGCCCCCAATCCAGTTGAGAAACTCCGGGCCACCCTTTTCCTTCGGCACCTCGACGCCGTAATGCAGGCAGGCAATGCCGACCCCGCGGCGGGCCAGGGCATCGATCTGGGCCAGGCGGTTGCTCTGCACCACTGGATGCCTGCCGCCGCCATCAGCAAACATCAAAATGCCATTCGCGTTGTCAAAGGCGGTTGGGTCCTCCGGCCAGCCATTGGTGTAGACCGCGGTCACGAGTTGCTCAGGCAGGGCGGCATCGAGGCACCTCTTGAACAGCAGGCAGCCAGCCCGGAACTCATGGTCACCCTGACGGTGGCTCGCCGGGCCGGCCAGCAGCACCAGCTTCTTGCGGCTGTCAGCCAGCTTCAGTCGCTTCAGCTGGATGTCTTTGAACTCGACCTTCATTGGCGGGCCGGCATGCAGTTGCAAAGCAAGAATGCCCTGCATGGCCCGCTTCTCGACCTGGTCATCGACCGTCTCGGACATCAGCTGGCCGTTGATGAAGTGCTGCAGACGGTTGCCGCGGGCGACGATGAGATAGTCGTTCCAGTCGCCCGCCTTGATCGCCTTGCCAAGTTCTTCCGGTGTGCCGATTGGCTCACCCGGTTCTTTTTCACCGGAGGCTGTGACCGTGACCCGCTGCCCGCGGCGGGCCAGAATGCCTCGGCCCTTTTCCTCATAAAGAATGCCACAGAACGGCTGCGTGCTTTCGGCGATGTCGGCCTGATAGCCACCAACGACAGCATTCCCGAGATCACGGCTGCGGTACTGGATGCCGCTGTTGTGGTTCCGCAGGCGAAACGCCAGTTTCAGCTCAAAGTCATCGACTTCTCCCTGCCGCCAGATCAAAAAGGTGTTGCCCTTGGTCGGGTTTTCGGCTGTCGTCTCGCCGACGATCGCCCCGTCCTCGACCCGCCAGAACTCGGGCTTGCCCTCCCAGCCGGCCAGCGACTTGCCATCGAAGATTGGCACGAAGCCGGCATCGGCAGAATCTTCGGCTGTGGCTGGTGAAATGGTCAGGCAGGCAATACACCAGCTCAAGACCAGAATGGCGGCCGGACACCGCTGAACGTAAATCATTTTCTTATCCTTGGCGTGCAATGATCGGAAACGTCGCTGACGAACCGGTGGGACGTCTTCTCCCGATTGAAGCCTGAGAGATTCCAGCCACCAATCCTGTCAAGCAGAAACGGGGGGTTGGAGTATGGCATCTGTCGGCAACGACGGCAAAACCCCAGACACCGGCCGACGGCGGCACCGGCGAAAGACGTGAGCCCGGCTGACAAACATCAGGGGGTCGGCGTCACCAGATAGTCGGCCTCGAAATAGTTCTGCTCAAGGCCAAAGAGTTCCAGGAAGCCGTCAATCCGCACCACCTTGACCCCGAGCTTCGCCGCCTGAGTCAGGTTTTGGAGCCGTCGGGCCTTATCCTGGTCGGTCCAGTCCTCCCGACCGCCGACTGCGCCTACCTGCCGCGGCTCACCCGCATCGACAACCAGCGAGGTCGTGTGAGAGACGGTGTCAGCAACCTCGCCCCCGACACTCACCACCAGGTCTTGCACCCGATCGGTATCGGTGGCCGCATCATTGTCGAGCTGCACATGCCCGACCACGACCACCTCAAGCGGCATCAATGGGCTCCAGAGACTGGTGGCGACGGCGTCACCGAGCAGGATCGGGTCTCGCGTCGAGGTATTGAGCACCCGGCTCCGGGCCATCGAGCCCGACTCGACTGCAACGATCTCGAGGATGCCCTTTTTGTCGGCCATCAGCGGCAGCTGGTCGCCGGGGCTGTAGACGAAGAAGAGCATGCCGGGCCGGATGCCGATGGTCCGGGGAAAGTCGATCAGGACTGATTGCTCAAGTTCATTAATCAGAACAACCCGGCCGTCGAAGCCGTCAATCCGGTCGTCGGCCGGAGTTGCTGCCAGGATGGTGTCCTGGAGGGCAGGATCGGCGATCCGCATCGCGCCGAGTACCTGGTTTTGCCTGCTCACGACCTGATCCCGCTGCTTCAGTTCATCCAGCAGCATGGCAACCTGTTCGGCAGCGGTGGTGGCCGCCTCAAAATCGTCGCGGCGTTCGGTTGCGACGTAGGGGGCCGCCTCACGGCGGATCTTGTCTTCCAGGCTCTGAAGCCGTTCAGCTTTTTCATTCGCCGCCTCAAGCGCACTGCTCAGCCGTGCCACGTCGGCTTCATATTGCTGATTCATCTTCTGCCGGGCGGCGGCCACCGCCGCGAGTTCCTCCTGTTCCTGCTGGAGCTGCTCTTTGTGGGCGGTCTGGTCGGTGAGCCGTCCCTGCTTGGCTGCGGTGAGCTCGCCCTCCAGGTTGCGTTTCTCTGCGGCGAGGCTGGCGTTGTCCTGATTGGCACTCTGGACGGCTGTGTCGAGTGTCTTGACAAGGAGGCGATAGGTGGGAGTCGTGTTTTCGTCGCCACCACCCTTGACTTTGTCGCGGAAATTCAACAGCTCAGTGTCAAGGTCATCGATCGTCTGCCCGTTCTCGGCGCCGATGATCTTGGAGAGCATCTTCTGCTGGGCCTGCTCGGCGGCCTGCTGTTTCTGCTGAGCGGCCGCGGTTGATTCCTTGGCCGTTTTCGCAGCCACGACGGCATCCTGTTTCTGGGCGTAGAAGACATAGGTCGTCACCGCCAATACGAACGTCAGCATCACGAAAATGATCAGCGAGATCGTCAGCAGTTGAACGGCACTTGCCGTCTTCTTCGCCATAGGAGGCTTCCTTTGCGAGCTATTGGTGACCGGCGGCCGGCAGGCCGTGATGCTTCAGCCAGCCAGTTGCCCGGCTGGGCAGTGCTGCCGACATGGAGAGTCCTCACTCCCGGGATTCATTCGACGTTTCCCCGGATAGCGTTTTCTCTCCGGTCGATTGTACCGCTCGTGACGGCCGGCTTGCCGGTTTCGCCCGGAAATCCTGACGATTCTGACGGTTCCGCCGGCTGGTGGACAGTCACGGTGAAGAGGGCAGGGTCGCCAGATAGCGGAGCAACGGCTGCTCAAGGTCCTCAGGACCACAGTCGAAAGCGGCCCGGAAGCTCTGCCGTCTGCGATCGGCGGAATCGGCTGCCAGCGGCGCTTTTTCAGACAGTTGCTGCAGATAGCTGGCAAATTCAGTCCGCCGCAGCTTCGCGAGATAGAAGATCGTCGCCCAGGCATGGGCATAGGCCACGAGCGCCTCGTCGGGATCACGGAATGGTTCGTCGCTGGTAATGATGCGGTCGAGGAGGCCGGGGGTGAACTGCCGCCGGACGAGATCCAGCCGGGGCCTGTTGACGCCGCCGATCGTCCGCCAGCCCCGCGTGGTGGCGAGTTCCGGCGTCTCGAAGTAGGTGGCGATGCCTTCGCTGACCCAGACCGGAACTGGTGCCAGCCGCTGATGAAGGCCGGTGTTGAAGGCCAACTGGTGCGTCGCCTCGTGGACCAGCGTGGCCACCAGGCTCGCCGCCCTTGGACTGTTGAGCAGGGCCAGGCCCGCCTGCCCGGCTGATGCGGTACGGTCATCCTGCAGGGCATCGAGGCCGGTGATGTCAAAGGTGGTGATGCGGTTGGTCAGCTGGTTGTAGTAGCCAACGATGCTGTGGCTGGCGGCCCCAACATCCCGAGCGGCTGCCGCTTCATACTCGCGGCGGCCGGAAAAGATCACGACGATGAGCGGCCGCTCGGACGGTTGCAGCGGCAGCCCGAGCCGCGAGAAGTAGGTGTGAAAGCCTTGGTGCAGCTGCTCCAGCAGTGCTGCTGCCCAGCGGGCATACCCCAAGGAGGTGTCGTGGCAAATCAGATAGTGCCTCGTCGTCAACAAGCGGAAGCCGGCGGGAAGTTCCGCCAGCGTCTGACGGCCGAGTTCACGGGGGGCAAGTGGCTCGGCCGGTCGGCTCATCGTCCGGCTGATGATCTGGTCGCCCGCCAGAACCTGGAGTTGCTGGGTCGCAGTCTCGACCAACAGGCTGCCGTCCCGGGCCTCCACCAGCAGCCGGCCCGCCACCGCTTGCCTGCCCCCGTCCGGGGCGGCAGTCACCACCCGAATGTCAGTCGGTTCGGTCGCCGTTGCGGCCACCTGAATGGCAAGCCAGCAACAGACCGCCCACCAAGGCCACTGCACGAAATGGGCATTGCGATCAGGCATGTTCGGAGTGTGGCCTGATTCGCCTTCCTGGGCCACCGCAATTGGGCGGACGCCGCGCACCCGACGGGAAATTAGGCTGGCTGGCTGCTTTCGTGGGGCGAGGAGGGCTGCCGGTCGAGCAGGTTTGCTCTTGGAGTCCACCAGCGGTCGGCGTTACGTTCCCGCCCCTGACATCCCGTGCCTCCGGTTTGCGAAAGCGTTGCCGCTATGTCCCAACTTCTGACACCCATTCACGCTGGTCAGTCTCGCCGGCCCCGGCCGCACCGTTCGCTGTGGCTGGTCCTGCTCAGTGGGCTGCTTGTGGGTGGCTGCGCCGGGCCCCTGCCGTGGAAGGATGCCAAGCAAGTCGCGATCGAGCAGGAGCGGTACGGCCTGACAGCCGACCAAAGAATCAAGGAATTGCGGCAGCAGGCCCAGGAAGCCCGGGATGCCGCGCCCGCCGCGCAGGCTGCCTTCACCAGGGAACTTGTCGGCAGCATGCTTGCCGAGCACGACCCCCGGGTCAGGGCTCGAATTCTGGGTCTTTCCGCCGAATTTGATGACGATTCCGCCCGGGCAATCTGTGTCGGTGGCCTGGATGACCCCGACGTGATGGTGCGGATGGCTGCCTGTGACGCCTGGGTGGAGATCGGTGGTCCCGAAGCCGTTCGGCATCTCGCCCACCGCTATCGCAGTGATGACGACATCGATGTCCGGTTGCACGCGCTCAGGGCAATTGGTGACCTCGGTGATGAGCAGGCGGTGCCGGTACTGGCCGAAGCCCTCGAGGCGGCTGATCCGGCGGTGCAATATCGCGCTGTTGCGGCGCTCAAAGAAGTGACAGGTGAGGATCTGGGCAACGACGTGAATGTCTGGCGGGAATGGGCCGCCAATCCCGATGCCCCGCGGCCCGCCTGGTCGCTGGCGGAGGCGTGGCGGGGCCTGTTTTAGTTTCGGGCCGCAAAACACCTTCCATGGCCATTTTCCGCTTGGATTCGGCTTGGGGTGCCCGACGCTTGCGGGGATTCCCACGATTCCGATTAAGCAGGATGGTGGAGTTCTCGTACGGGGCGACGTGCCGTCGTGATTCTCCCAGCAGTCGACCGATAACCCAAAGGTGCCTGAGCGTGACAGCTTGATGGTCGAGCAGGTGAAAGAGATGTTGTCTTGAAAGGTCTCCGGATCAGGGCGGGATCCGAGTTTCCCCTGTTCTGCCATCGCCGTGAAATTTGGAGAAAGCGTGCGAACTCAGGCACTGTTTGGAGTTGGCCGGCAGGGCTGGCACCGTACCGAAAACCTCTCGACCAAATCCGAATAACGTGCCAAACCCCCCTCTCGCTTCTGACTGTTCCGCAGCCCATTCTGACCGAGCCGCCGTGACCGTCCAGCCAGGGCATCCGGTGAAAAAACCCTCAGGGACCGCCTGCCAGCTGGGCAACACCGGAATCCGTCAATGGTTTTCGACGTCGCCGATTCCCGTGTCGGGCGACTCCAAGCTGCGACCGCGGCTCGCTGGCAGGCTGCGGTGGTGGGCGGTGGGAGCGCTGCTCCCCACCGTTGTTCTCGCAGTCGGAGGCTGGTCGTTGCCAGCGATTGTCAAAGAAGTCGCGGCGGCTCCACCCCGCAGCGGACGGTTCCTCGACCGGTTTTTCAGCAGCAAGCCCGAACCGAAACCGCAGCTGATCGCCGTGCCAGTTCCGCCGCCGGCGAGCCGCGCCGAAAAAGAGGCGGCCCAGCGACTGCAGGTCGAATTGACTGACTCTGGCACTGATCCGGATCTGAATCGAAAGGGTGCGGACGTCGGGCCGAACGGACCAGTCAAGCTTCCGGCTTGGGCGACCGTTGTGAGGTTCGGTAGGGCGGCGGAAGCGGTCAGCCGCCACGTTGTCAGGACGGCCGTCGATCCTTCATACGACCCGCCGGCAGAGCCGCTCTACGAGCCGATCCTGGTCGCGGCCACTGACCAGCCCGAACAGGACGAGTCAAGCAGGCGAACGGGGAAGACCGCGGGCCAGCCGCTGAACCCAGACTCGCAGCAGCTGAAGAAAACGCCGGGCGTAAACCGGTTTGCCAGCCGGAAGCCAATCGGTCCGCCACCGCCGAAGTCAGCCCGGCTGGATCGACTGCGGGTGCGAATCGCCCAGACCTTGGCGACCTACCAGCGGAGGCCCCTGAACACCTCTCAGCACAGCCCCTGGGAGATCATGCACGGGTTTGTCTCGTTTGGCATTCCCACCAAGATTCGTGCCGGCGGCCCTCGAGGTGAACTGGTCAACGCGATCGGCTGGATGAACTCAGGCGGCCGCTGCCGGGGCCAGGTGATGCTCACGGTCCGTGACGGCCGGCCTCACGCACTCTACGGTGTTGGTCTTCAGGGGCACTCGGGGCAGTACCTGGCAATCCTGGCCCAGTGTCGGGTCTCGGCCAAGTCACCGCTGCTGCTCGGAGACCGCAAATTCACCGTGGCTGACCTGGTCGAAGCGGAGAAGCTCAACTGCCGCACCGGCACTGAACTAACCTTCGCCCTGATCGGACTGGCCCACTACCTGCCGACAGATGCCACCTGGCGAAGCGGGGATGGCGATGCCTGGTCGCTGGAACGCCTGATGCAGGAGGAGCTGCGGCAGCCGATCCGAACCGCTCCCTGCGGGGGCACTCATCGCCTCTTTGGCCTCGCCTACGGCTGTCAACGGCGGCTGAAGGCGACCGGAGAGCTCGAAGGCGTCTACAAACGGGCCGACCGGTATGTCCGTGACTATCAAAATCTTGTCCTGCAGCGGCTGCAGAATCGTGACGGATCGTTCAGCACCGAATGGTTCAAGTACCCGGCCGACCGCGATGACGACATCGATCGGAAGATTCAGACAACCGGCCACATCCTGGAGTGGCTCGTGGCGTCGGTTGACCAGGAAATGCTCTACGAGCATCGGATCATCACGGCCACTGAATTTCTCGCCATGGCCCTCGCCAAAGAGGCCAACCGCGACTGGAAAAACGGCCCGCTGGGCCACGCCCTGCATGCCCTGTCGATTTTTCAGGAGCGGGTCTGGGGGGTGGTGCTGCCGGGGAATGTCGTGGCCTTTACCGGTCCGATGAAGGCAGCCGCCGCCCAAGTGGCCGACCTGCCCGACGGCACAGGCCGGCGGGCGGAGAAGCCCGAAGCCGGTCGGACACGGCGGTAAGCAGGCATTCTTGAACCGTCCGGCGACACCCCGTACCTTTGCACCGCGGGGCCCGCACGGAGCGGTCTTCCTTCGGCGTTCGCGGTCGGCGGCAGCCATGAGTACGCACGTTCTCTCCCTGCAATTGCAGCAACTGCTTGAGGCTGCCGCGCGGCTGGTCGAGGTCACCGAATCGGCCGCCTTGCTTTTGATGGTCGAGCAGCGGCTCGATTGGGCCCGGCTGCGGGACGCTCTCGGCACCCTGACGGTCCTGGTTGCCTCGGAGGACGAGGCGCACTTGGCTGGGGTTTCCGATCATGGCATGGAGCGGGTGCTGCTCGATGTTGCCGGTCTGCCGGTACACGAGCGGCTGACCCAGGCTCTGCTTGAGTGCGTGGCCGATGACAAGATCGCTCCCGAGGCCAAGGTGGTCGCGGTCTACAGCGGCTTCGAGGCGGGGACGGTCGACTCAGTCAGTCTGCTGCGGCTCGAGGAGCATCTGGGGCAGCTCACCAGCCGGGACCTGCGGAGTCTCGAGACGAAGGTGCCACTCGAGACCCTCAAGCTGGTCGTCGACATGGCCGTCGAGATCGGCCGCGAGGGCCGTGAGGGCAAGCCGGTCGGCACCCTGTTCGTTGTCGGCGATGCCCGCAAGGTGATCCAGTCGAGCCATTCGACCGGCTTTGATCCGGTGCGGGGCTACAACCGTTCGGAACGCAAACTGAGCGATCCCCGTGTCCGAGAGGGCCTGAAAGAGATCGCCCAACTTGATGGCGCTTTTGTGGTGAGTGCCGATGGCACCATCGAGGCGGCCGCCCGGTACATCGACGCGTCGGCCGAGAGTGTGTCGGTTGCCAAGGGACTCGGGGCAAGGCACTGGGCGGCGGCAGCGATCACCCGTCGGACCCGCAGCGTGGCCGTCGCCGTCAGCGAGACCAGTGGCACGGTTCGCATCTTTCAAAACGGTGAAGTTGTCCTTCGCATCGAACCGTTCCGGCGGGCGATGAAGTGGAAAGACTTCGAGTACGAACCGCCGAGCGTGGACTAGCTAGGGCTTGCTTCACGGAAAACGCCGACTTCCTGTCGGCTTTTCCTTTGCGGGCCTCCGCCCGCCGGTGCTGATTGGCGGCTGCTGCTTTACGGAAAGTGCCGACGTCGTGTCGGCCTTTCCTTTGCGGGCCTCCGCCCGCCGGTGCTGATTGGCGGCTGCTGC
>Ga0209986_10000279_pt1 | contig 48983 bp, 54 predicted proteins | sample BlataG_FD_183168 | JGI IMG/M metagenome (GOLD analysis project Ga0209986, IMG submission 183168) | Deep subsurface microbial communities from Black Sea to uncover new lineages of life (NeLLi) - Black_00105 metaG (SPAdes) (version 2) | ecosystem: Environmental > Aquatic > Marine > Oceanic >... | reverse complement strand
AGAGGCGATATCATTGCATTCTTCGATGACGATGCTGTTGCAGATGAGGACTGGTTGAAGGAACTTGAGAGAATGTATAGGGAATATGATGCAATAGCGGCAGGCGGTAGATTGATGCCGAGATGGACAACGAAAAAGCCGAGATTTCTACCTGAGGAATATTACTGGCTGGTTGGTGCAACACATAAGGGGTTTCCTGAGGAAGTAGCTGAGGTAAGAAATACGTTTGGGTCAAATATTAGTTTTAAAGCGGAGGTGAGATGGGCGTGAGAGGGAAAGGATGAAGCGATATGAAGAAGCTGCGATGATAGAATGCTTAAATTATCTTTCTGGAACTCACGGTTTTATTTCATCAGAAGATGTTAAAATCATATTCGTGAAAGTTAATGATACCTACCTACAACCACCGCGGCCATTGCACACCCATCTGCACCACTATCGCCCGAAGTTCATCGTGAATGCTCTGGTCAAGTTTCAGCAGCAGTATACCATATACAATAGCGCCAACTACCACTGGAACCAGCGCCAGCCACACGCTGGACAGCGGCACTATCAGACGGTAGCCACCAACGCCCACACCCATCACCACCGATGAGACCAGTATATTCCGAACCGATGAATATTCCAGTTGCACATCAATGATCCGCTTCAACACGCGGTACGCAAGCGCCGCGTTCAGCGTCATTGTCACCAGCGTTGCCACTGCGGCACCCGTGATTCCCAGAACAGGGATCAAAGCAAGATTCAGCAAGATGTTCGCTATTGATGCCACTGCGGTCACCTTGAATGCCTCTTTTGGATGATTCAACGCATTCAGACACGTCGTCTGCAAATACATGAACACATTTACCACCTGTACAGCAAGCAGCACATACAGCGCGGGTGCATCACGCGCGAAACCTGCACCGTAAAAGAAATACAACAACCGGTTGCCGAGCAGCAGCCCGCCAACAAAAACAGGCACGGCAAGCAGCAGTGAATACGTGAATCCTTTTGCAAGTGCAGACTCTACCATGCTATATTCACCACGCGCGCTCCAGTTGCTCATATTCGGGTACAGGACTGTAGTCATCGCAATCGTTGTGAACGTAGCCGCTGTTGTAAACTGGAATGCCACACGATACACGCCGACATCTGCGTTTTTCATGAAATAACCTATTAGCACGGTGTCTGCGTAACCGAACACAAGACTGCCGCCTGCCGCTAAAAATATCCAGAACGAAAAAGAGAACAAACTCTTTAGATGATGCACTCCGAAACGTGCAAACCGCAAGTCAAGAAAACGCAGGTTCACAATCCCGCTCGCAATCATGCCAAAGACAAGCCCTCCCGCCAGCCCTGCTGCACCGAAGCCGAGGAAAATGGCAGCAACCTGAAAGATGATGCGTCCTGCGTTGTCCAGGAATCCACATGTCTGGGTGATGCCCACCTTACCAGAGCCATAGTTACCGTTTGATACACTGCTCGAGAACACTCCGATGACCAGTGCCACCAGCAGCCAGAAGAACATACCGGAACGATCCATGTCCACGAGCAGCGGGCGGGCTAACAGCAGGGCGCTCACGGACACTACCAGTAAAATGATGCGCAGCGTAACAAAAGCGGAGAAAAACTCGTTTTGCTCTCTTCCTTCGCTGATTCGCTTTACTGCCGCTCCGCCGAAGCCAGCGTCGCCAACGAGGTTAAAAATACCGAGATATGCTAAAAACAGGAAATATGCACCTAAGACAGACGCACCGACTGCATGTGCAAAATACATCGTGCTCATAAAGCCGATGAGTGTCAGTGCAAGTTTTGTTATCAGCGACACCATGCTCTGACGTCGCCTGGATTCGATGCGCATGACGCGGGCGATTATTGCATTTGAGTTAATCATGGGTTAGAATAGTATGATGTTACTTTAACATTATTCTGAAATGAAAAAATCTATACGAATCTTCCTGTGATTTAGAATACTTTAAAAAAAGCTAAGAAGATAAAAACCTTTATATACATCAAATTAAAAGTAGCATAACATGGTAGGCATAACCTACGAGGACCTTCTCGCAAGCTTCAAGAAGGGGCTGAGAAACGGCAACTGGAGAAAACGGAATTCCTTAGACAAAGCACTTGTCAGAGCTTCGCTTTGGTACGCGAAACATCGTGGAAGCATAGTTAATACGGCGCTTGCAGAAAAACTCTCAGCACTCATTGAGAAGTTAAAAGAGACAAAAGGCATGAGAATATACAAAAGGGGCTTTAAGAAAGCGAGTGAGATGCTCGATAAATACGAGGAGAAAGGCGTATTCACATGGGCACCTCAGTTGAAACATTGGCTGAAAGACCCCGATTACATCTTCTGGCTCGGGACGACGCGATGAAATTAGACGATGAAAAGGGCGAGCGGTGACTCACGGCTAAGGGACTTCAGGACACATGGCAGAAGGAATTGAAGTGAGCATCGATGGGCTAAAAGAGATAGTTGAACAATTTGGCAAGGCACATGTGCTGGTTATAGGTGATTTTATGCTGGATAAGTTTATACAGGGAACTGTCTCTCGGCTCTCCCCTGAGGCACCTGTTCCTGTGGTTGACGTCATATCTGAAATATTCAGACCCGGTGGCGCTGCAAATGCTATTAGTAATATAAGAGCTTTGGATGGGAATGCTGTTGCTGTTGGCGTTATTGGTGACGACTGGAATGGTAGAAAGTTGATAGATTTGCTAAAACAGGATGGAGTAGATACTGAATGTATAATTGTTAGTAAGGAGAGACATACAACAGTAAAAACAAGGATAATTGCGGAGAAACAACAGATAGTGCGGATTGATAGGGAAAAAAGAGATGCCATAGGCTATGAATACGCCAAAAGTATTCTGGCTTTTTTGAATGAAAAAATCAACGATGTAGATGCAATCCTTATCTCTGACTATGATAAAGGTGTGGTTACAAATAGGTTGTTGGAGGGTTTGATACCGTTAGCTAAAAAATTTGGCAAGCCGGTTATAGTTCATCCTAAAGTTGTGCATTTCCTTGACTGCAAAGGTGCCACAATTGTCAACTCCAATCTCGAGAGGGCTAGTACCGTCACGGGAATTAGTCAAATCAATGAAACAAGTATTCGAAACATGGGTCAATGGCTGTTGACACAACTTGAATGTGAATATGTGCTCATCACCCGTGGAAAGGACGATATGTCCCTCTTTGAGAAAAATGGCGGTGTTACGTATATACCTGCAATTGCTAAGGAAGTATACAATGTGACTGGTGTTGGTGCTGGTGATACGGTGACAAGTCTGATTGCACTTTCTCTGGCAGTTGGCGTTACCAATATGGTCAATTCAGCAATATTGGCAAATATTGCTGCTGGAATAGTGGTTGGTAAGTTGGGGTCTGCAACAGTAACGAGGGATGAGCTAAAACACCAGCTAAATATGTTGAAAGGAGTGCAACTTGCATTCGCAGGGAGCAAGTAAGTTGGAAGATATCTCAATGATGAATATAGGTGCTATTAAAAGGCTCGATGATAAAGCGAGAAAAATCAGAAAACAAGTCATTAATATGATCTATGTAGCTGGTTCGGGGCATCCAGGCGGGTCGTTATCCTGTGTTGACGTCCTAACGACACTTTACTTTCATACAATGAACCATAAGCCTTTAGAACCGGAATGGACAGGTAGAGATCGCTTTATTTTGTCAAAAGGGCATGCAGCGCCAGCATTATATGCGATCTTAGCTGAGGCAGGTTACTTCCCTGTTAAAAAATTGCCGTCATTGCGAAAGATGGGGAGTATGTTGCAAGGACATCCTGATAGCAAAGTTCCTGGTGTTGAGGTCTCATCAGGATCGCTTGGACAAGGTTTATCCATTGCAAGTGGGATTGCAATGGCTGGCAAGCTGGATAAGAAAAATTATAGTGTTTATACTCTGTTAGGTGATGGTGAATGTGATGAAGGACAAGTGTGGGAGGCGGCAATGCTTGCATCACACTACAAATTGGATAATTTAACTGCAATAGTGGACCGTAATGGTCTTCAAATTGATGGACTGACCGAAAAGATTATGTGCCTGGAGCCAATAGCAGGAAAATGGAGGGCATTTGGCTGGCATGTTATTGAAATTGATGGGAATAAAAGTGTGGAGATAATAGAGGCGCTTGATGAGGCAAAGGAGATTAGGGGCAAACCAACTGCTATCATAGCCCATACATTCAAGGGAAAGGGTATATCATTCATGGAATGGATTAATGCATTCCATGGGAGAGCGTTAAGCAAAGAGGAAATGGAAATTGCATTACAGGAATTGAGTTGAGAAATAGAATCATGGAACTAAAATCCACCAGGGAAGCTTATGGTGATGCGTTACTTAAGTTAGGTGACGATGATAATAGCGTTGTTGTGTTAGATGCCGATTTATCTGTTTCAACACAAACAAATAAATTTGCAAAGAAATACCCTGAGCGATTCTTTAATGTTGGCTGTGCCGAACAGAACTTGATAGGAGTTGCTGCGGGACTTGCAATTGCTGGAAAAACATCTTTTGCCAGCACCTATGCAATCTTCTCAACCAGAGCCTGGGAGCAAATAAGAAACACCGTTGCCCACGACAATCTAAATGTGAAAATAGCGGTTAGCCATGCAGGATTAACAAATGGACCTGATGGCGCATCACATCAATCATTGGAAGATATAGCTCTCATGCGAATCATACCAAATATGACGGTGATTGTGCCATCTGATGCAATAGAGGCAGAAAAAGCAGTTGTATCAGAAGCAAGTCGTGCAGGACCTGCATATATCAGGTTAAATCGCGTAGAGACACCAATTATTTTTGAAGAGAACTATAACTTTGTGCATGGGAAAGCTGTTTTGTTAAACGATGGCGCTGACCTGGCAATAATCTCTACTGGCACAATGGTATATGAAGCATTAGAGGCAGCTAAGATGCTAAGAAGGGAGAATGTTGATGCATGTGTGCTTAACATCCACACCTTAAAGCCTATTGATAAAAAGGTCATTATTAAAATTGCAAAGGAGACTGGTGCTATTGTTACAGTTGAAGAGCACAGCATTTATGGCGGATTGGGTGGTGCAGTTGCTGAGATATTGGCAGAAAAATATCCAGTTCCAATGAGGATAATAGGTGTAAATGATGAATTTGGTGAATCTGGTGAATACCAAGAATTGCTAAAAAAACATGGCTTAACAGCAATGAATATATTTAAATCAGTAAAAGAATTATTGGAAATAAAAAACCACGAGATTCCACGAGATTAACACAAGAAAATGAAGCTGGGATTACCGACGCAGGATGCAAATTTAAGGATGCATCACGCATCTTCAATTGTTCTCTCGTGGAAATCTGTGTAATCAGGTGGTTATAAAAAATACAATGAAAATATTTATTGATACTGCGAATATAGAAGAAATAAAGAAAGCGAATGATTGGGGAGTTATTGATGGGGTAACTACAAATCCGTCACTGGTAGCAAAAGAGGGTAGAGAATTTAAAGAACTTGTTCGAGAAATCATAAATATAGTTGATGGACCTATAAGCGTGGAAGCAATCAGCACAAATGCGGAAGGAATGATTAAAGAAGCTGTTGAGCTGTCAGAATGGTCACAAAACATTGTAGTGAAAATACCGATGATTCCTGAAGGATTAAAAGCAGTAAAAGTATTGAGTGCAAAAGATATAAAAACAAATGTTACTCTGACTTTCTCGGTTAATCAGGCATTACTGGCTGCAAAGGCAGGGGCAACCTACGTGAGTCCTTTTATAGGGAGATTAGATGATGTAGGTCATGAAGGTATGCAAATTGTGCGTGACACAGTAAAGATTTTTGATATATATAATTTTAAAACTGAAGTAATAGTAGCGAGCATCAGGCATCCACTGCATGTAATAGAAGCAGCAAAAGCAGGTGCGCATGTTGCAACTGTTCCTTTTGAGGTCATTGAAAAGATGTTTGAACACCCATTGACAGACATAGGGTTAGAAAGATTTTTGGAAGACTGGAAAAAAGTGAAAGAATGAACAAAGCAGTTTTTCTCGATAGAGATGGAGTTATAACACACGACCCTCCACATTATGCACATAGAATAGATCAACTAAAGTTAATTTCAAAATCCGCCGACGCTATTAGATTATTAAATGAAACCGGATTTAAAGTTGTTATAGTTTCAAATCAATCTGGCGTGGCAAGAGGATATTATCAAGAAAAGGACGTAGAGATATACAATAGTGCGATGGAAAAAGAATTAGAAAAGAGCGGTGCTTATATTGATGCGATATATTATTGTCCACACTATCCCGAGGCGGAGATAGAAGCATATAGAATAAATTGTGACTGTAGAAAGCCTAAGCCGGGGATGTTAAAACGAGCAGAAAATGACTTAAACCTGGATTTAAAACGGTCTTTTCTCGTAGGGGATAAAATAATTGATATAGAAGCTGGTTATAGAGCAGGCTGTAAAACCATATTAGTGCTTACTGGTCATGGTAACGATGAATTGAAAAAGAATGCGAAGATGAATATAAAACCAAATTATATCTCAAAAGATTTATATACCGCAAGTCAAATAATAAGCAAAAATGCGAAATCCCTGGAGCGTAATTAGCATGGAACTCTTAGTAACAGGAGGAACAGGTTTAGTGGGCAATGCTTTACAAAAAGTATGTCCTGACGCAGTTTATGTAGGTTCAAAAGACTATGATTTAACAAAGGAAGTTGAAGTTAAAGCAATGTTCGAAAAATACAGGCCTGCAAACGTTATACACCTGGCTGCAAAAGTTGGGGGTATCATGGATAATATGAACCATCCCGCTGAGTTTATTTTTCAAAATGTTTTAATGAATACCTATGTTATTCATTATGCTAATAAATATAAAGTTAAGAAATTGATAGGTTTAATAAGCAATTGTGCCTACCCGGATAAAGTTGAAAAATATCCTATGGTAGAAGAACAATTACACGATGGACCACCAGCTATTACAAACTTCTCTTATGCCTATTCCAAACGTGCATTGGAAGCGCAGCTCAAAGCTTATAGAAGCCAATATGGGTGCAATTATTTCAGTCTTATCCCTTGCAATTTATATGGTCCTCATGACAAATTTGATGAGAATAGGAGTCATTTCTTAGCAGCTCTGATTCGTAAAATTTACGATACAAAAAAAAATAAAGGAAGAATCGTAAGACTTTTAGGCACAGGCAAACCACTGAGACAATATTTATATTCTGAAGATTTAGCTAAGATACTTTTGCTTTTATCAGAGAAGTATGATGGTGAGGGACCTATTAATATAGCACCTGAGGAGAACATCTCAATAGCACAGATAGCTAAAATTGCTTTAAAAGCAACTGGCTCTTCCGATCTTGAGTTGGCATTTGATGAATCATTCCCTGATGGTCAATACCGAAAAGATATTTGCAGTGATAAGTTGTTTGGTATAATAGGTGATTTTAAGTTTTTATCTTTATCCGATGGAATAAAAGAAGCTTATGAGTGGTATTCAAAAAGCATGGAGCAGTGAAATATAAATATGACTAAAAATAACAAAATAGATAAAGTGCTGATAACCGGAATCACAGGTTTTGTGGGTAGTCATTTAGCCGACTATATTCTCGAAAACTTTCAGGATGTTCAAATTTTAGGGTTAGCACGATGGCGTTCGCCAACAGACAATATCAGACATATTCTCGATAAAATTACGCTTCAATACGGTGATTTATTAGACCCGTTTTCTCTGAAAACTATTTTATCAAATCATAAACCAGATGTTATTTTTCACCTCGCCGCGCAATCCTATGTTACTTTTAGTTTTTCATCTCCTGTGGCGACGTTAAACACCAATGTGATAGGAACATGCAATTTGTTAGAAGCAGTTAAAGAATTGAAGTTTACTTCCGATTATGACCCAATAATCCATATATGCAGTTCATCTGAAGTGTACGGACAGGTAAAAGAGGAAGACGTGCCAATAAAAGAAGACGTGCCGTTTCGACCGGCTTCACCTTATGCCGTGAGTAAGGTGGCAGAAGATATGTTAGCCTATCAATACTGGTTGTCCTGGGGGATCAAAACGTTAAGAACTCGTATGTTTACTCACACGGGACCAAGACGAGGTGATGTTTTTGTAGTTTCTAATTTTGCCAAGCAAATCGCAGCCATTGAAGCGGGATTAGCACCGCCAGTTGTTAAAGTTGGGAATTTAGAGAGCATCAGGACATTTACGGATGTGCGAGATGCTGTACGAGCATATTGGCTGCTGGTAACTAAATGCACTCCCGGTGAAGTGTACAATATTGGGGGTGTTGAAACTATGAAGGTGGGGGAAATGTTAAACAGGCTATTAGGATTATCCTCAGTTAAAAACATAAAAATTGAAGTGGACCATAATCGTCTGAGACCTTCTGATGTAACGCTGCAAATTCCATCTACCGAAAAGTTTCACAAAGAGACGGGTTGGAAGCCTGAAATTAAATTTGCGCAGACGATGGAAGATACCTTGAACTACTGGCGGAAGTATTATAGAACCACGAGATTACACAAGATTAACACAGAAGAGAGAAAATGAAAGACATGAATGAGAAGTGGCTTTATAAGGACTTAACACAAGAGATTATCGGTGCAGCGATGGATGTTCATCGTGAGTTAGGCTCTGGTTTCCTTGAATATGTTTACGAAGAATCTTTATGTTATGAGCTAAATTTTGGTAAGAAGAGAGTGGAGGTAAAAAGAAGAATCTCGTGAAAATCTGTGGAATCTGTGGTTATAAAAAAGAGAAAAGATGAAAGGAATAGAATTAAATGTGGAACTTTACAAGAAAGTGTATTTAATCAGAAAGACGGAAGAAAAGATTCGAGAGCACTATTTGGAAGACGAGATGAAAACGCCAGTACATTTATCTATTGGGGAAGAGGCAATAGCGGCAGGAATATGTCAGGCTCTGAACGCTGAAGATCAGATTTTTGGCACATATAGAAACCATGGAATCTATTTGGCAAAGACAGGAGAAACGGACAGGTTCTTTGCGGAATTATATGGTAAACAAACAGGAGTAGCGAAAGGAAAAGCTGGCTCGATGCATATCTCTGCCCCGGAATCCAATTTCTTAGGAGCTTCTGCAGTAGTAGCTACTATTATCCCTGTCGCAGTGGGAGTTTCTTTTGCAAATAAACGAAAAAATAACGGAAAACTTGCGGCTGTGTTTTTCGGGGACGGCGCTTTGGATGAGGGGGCTTTTTGGGAGAGCTTGAATTTTGCATGTCTAAAAGAGTTGCCGGTCATATTCGTTTGCGAAGATAATGGACTTGCGATTCATTCTCCTATTTCTGATAGACAAGGTTATAGGTCTATTAGTGATATTGTTTCGAAATTTGAATGTAATGTTTTCGAGGAAGAAACGACGGATCCAGAGGTTATTTACAGATTGACTTGTAATGCAATACAGCAGCAAAAAAAAAACCATAAACCTTGCTTCCTCCATCTTAAATATTACAGATATCTTGAGCATGTAGGAATAAATCAAGATTTTAAATTTGGATATCGTTCAGATGAGGAGTTCAAAAGATGGTACAAAGTGGACCCTGTGAATTTGCAGAGAAGAAAGCTGTTAGAAAATGCTTATTCTGAAGAGGAGATTCAAGAATTAGAAAAAGAAATAGACAGACAAATTGATAATAGCATTAAATCCGCTCAAAAAGCACCATTTCCAGATGACAGTGAATTATTTAAGGAGGTCTATGCATGAGAAAAATAAGTTATCGAGAAGCATTGAATGAAGCCATGATACAAGAAATGGAGAGAGACCCAAATGTTTTTGTATATGGGTTAGATGTATCAGACCATAAAAGAATATTTGGCAGTACAGTTGGCTTGGTAGAAAAGTTTGGACCTGAAAGATGCTTTGAAACCCCACTATCTGAAGATGCTATGACGGGTTTTGGGTTAGGTGCCGCTATTAATGGGTTGAGACCTATTCATATTCATACCCGTGTTGATTTTATGATTTTAGCAATGAACCAGATTGTCAATATGCTTTCCAATTATAGATATATGGTCGGAGGTAAGTTGAAAGTTCCGATGGTTATAAGAGCTATTGTGGGTAGAGGGTGGGGACAATCATCTCAACATAGTAAGAGTTTGCATTCTATTTTTGCGCATATCCCAGGATTAAAGGTTGTGTTACCCACCACACCAAAAGACGCAAAAGGGTTGCTTATTTCTGCAATAAGAGATGACAATCCTGTGATTTTTATGGAACATAGATGGCTGTACGATACAATTGGTGAAGTTCCAGAAGGTCCAGAAACTATTCCTTTAGGAGAGCCAAATATACTACGTTCCGGGAGAGATATAACAGTTGTTGCTACTTCATGGATGAATGTAGAAGCGTTAAAAGCGGCAGAAGTTATGGAAAAGCACGGAATAAGTGTAGAAGTGGTTGATCCAAGAACGATAGCTCCCTTAAACGATAAACTTATTTTAGAGTCTGTGAAAAAGACAGGTTACTGCATTGTAGCGGATAACGATTGGCTGAATTGCGGATTTAGTGCTGAAGTAGCTGCCAGAGTGTCAGAGTTTTGTTTTAAAGATTTGAAGTCACCAGTAAGTAGAATAGGTTTTGCGGCAACTCCATGTCCGACTACAAGACCACTGGAAAATATCTTTTATCCTAATGCAATTAATATTATTCGAGAGATTGAACAAAAATTAGCACTGGAAGCTGTAGACCTTTCCGGAGAAGAATTTTATAGTTGGGAAAAACGTTTTAAGGGGCCGTTTTAATATGACTGTGGAAGAAAAAGTTTTAAAAAGTTTTGCATCAAAAAATGTTTTAATAACCGGAGGTACAGGCTTAATCGGCAGACAGGTGGTAGATATTTTAATAGACGCCGCTGCTAAGGTTAAGATAGTATCTTTAGACAAAATTAAGGTAAACACTTCTGCTGAACATATTTTTGGAGATCTAACAGATTTTAATTTCTGTAAACAAATCTGCTCTGATATGGATTTTGTTTTTCATATAGCTGGGATCGGAGCATCGGTAAAAGCCGCGTCTCAAAAAATAGCCAGCCATTTTGTGCCCATGTTAATGATGAACACCAATCTCTTAGAGGCTAGCAGGTTAAATAAAGTGAAAAAAGTTGTATATACGAGTTCTGTGGGAGCATATGCACATGCAGAAGAGTTTAAAGAATCTGAGTATAAGTTGGAGAGCAAGCCCATGGATTTTGCTGGTTGGGCTAAAAGAATGGCCGAAGCTCAGATTTATGCCTACAAGGTTGAACATGGTTTGGAGAATTTTTCGGTTGTTAGACCATCTAATGTCTACGGTCCAGGAGATAATTTCCATCCGGAAAATTCATTAGTAATTCCGTCCTTAATGTATCGTATCTATCATAAAGAAGATCCTCTGGTTGTTTGGGGAGATGGCTCAGCTGTGAGAGATTTTGTTTACAGCAGAGATGTTGCCGAGGGCATAATCCATGCTTTATATTATGGCACTCAGTCTAGATTTGTTAATTTGGGTAGCGGTCGGCCGTGCACTATTAAAGAATTGGTGGAAACCCTTCAAAGCATCATTGGCTTTAATTATGTTTTTGATCCGAAAAAGCCAAGCGGGGCTGCCAAAAGAATAATGGATATTTCTCTAGCGAAGAAGATGATTAATTATAATCCTTCAACAGAACTTAAAGATGGACTTAGAAAAACCTGGGAATGGTTTATTCAGCATCCAGAAGAGCACAATCTGAAAAAGAATTATTTCGCTGAGTAGTAGTAAGATGAAAACTAATCAAAAAGAAATTAAAGTGGGATTGGTACAGATTGGTGATAAATTTGGTAATCAGTATTATCTTCCTTACTCAATAGGCGTTCTCCAAGCCTATGCCCAGAAAAATTTGAAAAATCCTGAAAATTATAAATTCCTATTGCCCCTCTATAAAAGAATCTCGGTAGAAGAAGGTGTAAACTGTCTTTCTGAGGCGGATGTAGTATTTTTTAGCTCTTATGTTTGGAACTTTCAGATAAACTTAAAAATAGCCAAAGGTCTTAAGGAAAAAGATAGTAATTGTCTGATTGTTTTTGGTGGACCCCAGGTGCCTGAATCTCAGCCAGGGATGAAAGTATTTTTGGAAAAATATCCCTTTATAGATATTGGCTGTTATGGCGAGGGTGAGATCCCATTTCTTATGATATTAGAAAACCTTAAGGAAAAATCATGGAAGAATGTTCCCTCTATTGGTTTTATGAAGGAAGGAGATTTTGTTTACAAAAATATAAGTAAAAGAATTGAAAATCTTGACGAGATTTCTTCGCCATATTTGGAAGAAATATTAGATGTATTACTGAAGGCCAATCCAGAGGAGAGGTGGTCTGCGCTTTTAGAATCCAACAGGGGATGTCCGTATTCGTGTTCATATTGTTATTGGGGCACTAAAACAAGAAATCAGGTCCATAAATATTCTCTGAATAGGGTTTTTAAGGAGATAGATTGGTTTTCAAAACACAGGATTCAATTTGTTTTTTGTTGTGATGCAAATTTTGGTATATTAAAAAGGGACATTGATATTGCCAAAAAGGTTGCAACAAACAAAAGAGAATATGGCTATCCTGAGGCTTTCTCTGTCCAAAACACTAAAAACTCCACTGAAAAAATATTTGTGCTTCAGAAGATTTTAAATGATTATAAACTGCAGAAAGGGGTTAATTTAGCCCTTCAATCTTTGAATGAAAGCACTTTACAGAGCATTAACCGCAGTAACATATCACCAGAAACTTATAAAGAGTTGCAACGTATGTTTAATCAGCAAAAAATAGCTACCTTTAGTGATATGATAATTGGGCTTCCAAATGAGAGCTTTTCTACCTTTGCTGATGGTATCTCCAGTGTAATTGAAAGCGGGCAACACAATAGAATTCAGTTTATTAACCTTATGCTGCTTGAAAATACTCAGATGAATGATTCTGCCTATCAAAAAAAATATGGTTTGCATACAGTTGATTCAAAAATTATTCCCCACCACACCAGTCTGAATCCTAAATCCGAGGTTTATGAAATACAGAAACTTGTGATTGCTACCGATAAAATGCCAAAAGACGATTGGATAAAGACTAGAATTTTCTGTTGGATTGTATCTTTATTCTATTTTAATAAGCTTTTGCAGATTCCTATTATGTTAATTAATAAAATGGCTTCGGTAAACTTTAGAGATTTGATTGAAATTTTTATGCAGGAATCTAAAAGCCGCGAAATAATGTCAGAGATTTTGTCCTTTTTTAACAAAAAAGCAAAAGAGATTCAAAATGGCGGTTGGGAACATGTTCCCTCCCCCGAGTGGCTTAATATCTGGTGGCCAGCGGATGAGTACGTATTTATCAAACTTTGTTATGAAGGTCTTCTTGATAAATTTTATAGTGAAGCAGAATCAGCTATAAGCGGTTTCCTTCCAGATAAATTGTTGAGTGAGGCAATCAGGTTTAATCGGAGTTTGCTTAAATTGCCGTTTATTGAAACCGATTTAGATATTTCCCTCAACTGTAATGTTTTTGAGAGATATCAAGGAATATTAAACGGGGAGGATATCAAATTAGAGGCAGGTGATTTTCGCTATACTATTGATAGAACAAGCACTAAATGGACTTCGTGGGAGGAATGGTTTAAAGAGGTTGTCTGGTATGAGACTAAAAAAGGAGATTATCTTTATACCTGTAAACCTGTTGACCGTAATAAACGATACAAACTTTGCGATGAGGATGTTCGCCATGGAGGGGAGTTTTAAGTGGTATCGAAGGAAGAAATCCAGAGTTATAATTTAAAAGAGAAAAATATTTTAGTAGCTGGTGGGACAGGATTGGTTGGAACGAATTTAACAAAAAGACTAATAACGCTTGGAGTTAATGTTTTATCGACTTTTTTTTCAAAGGAACCACCTTTTTTAAAAGAAAATTACAAACGATTTGATTTTACAAAATTTGAAGATTGTATTGAAGCCACAAAAGATGTAGAATGTGTTTTGATTTGTGCTGCCCAAACATTTGGAGCTAAAGTGATGAAAGAAAATCCGACTGCCTCTATTCTTCCAAATTTAAAAATTAATTCCGGTCTTTTAGAAGCATGTAGATTGAATGATGTGGAGAAGGTAGTCTTAATTGGCAGTTCTACAGTTTACCAGGAGGCCGATTATCCTATCCTGGAGGACCAACTTGATTTAAATAAGCCTCCTTATAGCCTCTACCTGGGCGTTGGTTGGATGAATAGGTATATTGAGCAGTTGGCCAAGTTTTATTGCAAGGAATATGAGATGAAAATAGGTATAATTAGACCAACAAATATTTACGGTCCTTATGATAAATTTAATGATGAAAAATCACATGTCCTTCCTGCTTTAATTAAACGAGCTTTGAAGAAAGAAGATCCCTATGTGGTTTGGGGAGATGGACACACAATCAGAGATTTCATTTATGTCGAAGATTTTGTTCAGGATATGTTAGAGGTCGTCAATAAATATTGCATATGTGATCCGGTCAATATTGGTTGTGGAGAAAGTACCAGTATAAAAGATGCTGTGAAAGTTATTCTTGATGTTTGTGAACATAATGTTATCCCGCAATATGACGAAAATAAACCCTCCGCTATTCCGTACAGGATGCTAAGTACAGTAAAGTTTGAATCTATATTCGGTAAGAAAAAACGAACTTCATTTAGGGACGGCATTAAGAAAACAGTTGAGTGGTATAAGTCAACAATGACTCCCTAAATCAAAAAACAAAAAGGTGAGATAAAAATGAAAACGAAGGTTCTTGTATGCGGCGCCACAGGTTTTATTGGCAGAAATATTGTCGAATCATTTGCAAAGAGGGGCGACTTTGAAGTCTATGGAACCTACCTAAACTCTAAACCATTGGATAATCCAAGAATCAAGATGATACAGGTGGATTTAACTAACAAAGAAGGTGTCAATAGAGTATTAAAGGGAATGGATTTGATAATTCAGGCAGCTGCCACCACCTCTGGTGCTAAAGATATTATTACCAAACCATATTATCATGTTGCAGATAATGCGGTTATGAACTCTCTCATATTCAGGGCTGCACATGAACATAAAGTATCCCATGTGGTATTTTTTAGTTGTACAAATATGTATCAATCGAGTGATATCCCGGTCAAAGAAACCGATTTTGATGCAAATAAAGAGATGTATCCAAGCTACTTTGGTGTTGGATGGACAAAAGTCTATATTGAGAAGATGTGCGAATTTTATTCAAGAATAGGAAATACCAAATATACAGTAATTAGGCACTCGAATATCTACGGACCTTATGATAAGTTTGATTTGGAACGGTCGCATGTTTTTGGAGCAACCATGACCAAGGTTATGACTGCCGATGATGGAGGAAAAATTGTGGTTTGGGGTACAGGAGAAGAGAAAAGAGATCTGCTCTACATTTCCGATCTTGTGAGTTTCGTTGAACTTGCGATTGACAGGCAGAAGTCTAAATTTGGACTCTATAATGTAGGATATGGCAGTTCTATATCTGTAAGCAATTTGGTAAAGAAGATCATCGCCTGTTCAGAGAAAGACATTGAGATAGAATATGATCTCTCTAAACCCACTATCAAAACAAAGCTTAGTCTTGATATAACCAGAGCAAAGAACTCACTTGTATGGTTTCCTAAGGTTTCTTTGGATGGAGGCATACTAAAAACAATGGGGTGGTATAAAGCTAATATAAAGAGTGATATTAGAGGAGGCGCGGGTTTATGATAATAAGCAGGACGCCATTTAGAATATCTTTTTTCGGTGGAGGAACTGATTATCCGGTGTGGTACAAGGAACATGGAGGAGCTGTGCTTGCAACATCAATAAATAAATATTGTTATATCACCCTTCGGTACCTACCACCTTTCTTCGATTACAGATATCGTATAGTCTATTCTAAAACAGAACAAGCACAAGACATTTCTGAAATACAACATCCATCAGTCAGAGAAACGCTCGGGTTTATGAATTTGGACGACCGTGGAGTTGAACTGCATCATGACGCTGATTTGCCGGCACGGACTGGTCTTGGTTCCAGTTCGGCATTCACCATAGGGCTGCTTAATGCATTGTACGCCTTAAAAGGCAAAATGGTAACCAAAAGACAGTTAGCTTTAGAGGCAATACATATAGAGCAGGATAGAATAAAAGAGAATGTCGGGTCACAGGATCAGACAACTGCCGCTTTCGGAGGGTTTAATAAGATTGAATTCGGTGGTGAGCAACACATAGAAGTTCAACCAGTAACGTTAAATGTAGAAAAAATACAACTTTTTCAGGAACATCTGATGCTGTTTTTTACAGGTTTTGCTAGGACAGCCTCTGAAGTCGCGGGCGAACAGATAAAAAAAACGCCAGAGAAGGAAAACGAGTTGACGAGGATGTCGGAGATGGTAGACGAAGCCATAAATATTCTTAATGGCAGTAGCTCAGATATAACCGATTTTGGCAGGCTCATGCACGAAACCTGGATGATTAAACGAAGTTTAACAAATAAGATTACCACTCCACAAATAGATAAAATCTATGACACTGCAATAAAGGCTGGAGCTTTGGGTGGGAAATTGTTAGGTGCTGGGGGTGGTGGATTCATTTTGTTTTTTGTGGAGCCCGAACTTCAGCTTAAAGTGAAAGAAAAATTGAAGAATTTATTATATGTGCCATTCAAATTCGAGAATTTAGGCAGTCAAATAATTTATTATGCGCCGGCGAATAATTTTTGATAATTCTATAACCACGAGATTACACAAGATTAGCACAGAAGAGAGAAAAAAAAGATATGACTGAGAAATGGCTTTATAGGGATTTGACTCAAGAGATTATCGGTGTAGCGATGGAAGTTCATCGTGAATTGGGCACTGGTTTTCTTGAATATGTTTATGAGGAAGCTTTATGTTATGAGCTAAATTTGAGTGAAATTCATTTTGAAAGACAAAAAGAGCTCGATATTTATTACAAAGACTTGTTAATCCCCAGAAAATATAAGCCTGATTTGATAGTCGAGAATAAAGTAATAGTAGAGATAAAAGCAACATCGGGCTTAACAGAAGTTGAAGAGGCACAATTATTAAACTATCTAAAAGCGACCAAAATTCGTGTTGGTTTATTATTGAATTTCGGAATGAAGAAGTTAGAGATTAAAAGAAGAATCTTGTGAAAATCTGTGTAATCTTGTGGTTTAATATGAGCACAAACTTAAGCGAAATGGATGTTGTTATCCTCTGTGGAGGATTGGGTAAGCGACTGAGACCAGTTGTTTTTGGCCAGCCGAAAGTATTAGCGAAAATAGGTGAGAACGCTTTTTTGGATATTCTAATAGATAATTTACTAATGCATGGGTTTAAAAATATAATTCTAAGTGTTGGCTATCTGAAAGAGCTGATAAAAGAGCTGATAAAAAACCATTTTGGTTGTGAGGAAGATTATAACATCGTATTTTCCGAAGAAGAAGAACCTTTGGGAACGGGTGGAGCGTTAAAGAAAGCGAAAAACTAATAAGAAGCAATCCTTTTATTGTCATGAACGGGGATTCAATTTGTAAAGTAAACTTCAGAAGTTTTGTTGATTTCCATGTAGAAAAAAAGGCTTTGCTTTCCATCGTTTTGGTACGTTCAAAAACGGCTCAAGATTACGGAAGCGTCACCTTAGATGATTCACAGCGAATAACTGACTTCAACGAGAAGATTACTGGCGGAAGCAGAAGCGAAAACATAATAAATGCTGGAGTATATCTTATGGGAAAGGATATTTTTTCTTATATGCCTGAGCAAAACAGGTTCTCTCTGGAGTATGAGCTGTTCCCAAAAATTATTGATGAAAATAGATGCTATGGGTTTTTAACCGAAAGTGATTTCATAGATATTGGAACACCAGAGAGATATGAGAAGGCGAAGATGCTCAATAGAGGGTGGGAAATCCTAAATCCTAAATTCGAAATACTAAACAAATCCAAATGACCGAAATAGTAAATTCAAAACAGTATGATTTAGAAGAACGAACTTTAAAGTTCACGAAAGAGGTAATAAAGTTCGTCAAAAGCCTTCAAAGGACAATATCCAACATTGAAATAATATTTATAAGTCCAAAGAAAATTAGAATGAATAGGAGATAAAAAAATGCGAATAAATTTTGGCGAACTGGTAATAGGAGACATAGCAAAAGGATATTTACAGCGCGTTTTAGATAAAAATTGGGCTTCAGAAGGAGATAATGTAAAGGAATTCGAGGAGAAATTTGCTGCTCATTTCGGGTATAAACATGCCATTGCTACGAGTTCAGGCACAGATGCTAATATTTGCTCTTGCGCGGCATTATATGATTTCGGCGCAAAAAGGGGAGATGAAATAATTACGGGGGCATTATCCTTTGTAGCCACTGCCAATTCAATCTTAGCTGCGGGGTTTATCCCTAAGTTCGTTGACATCGAGGTGGAAACCCTAAATATAGACCCATCTAAAATAGAAGCTGTTATTACTGATAGGACTAAAGCTATTATGGTTGTTCATACGATGGGAAAACCATGCGAAATGGATTCTATTCTGGAAATTGCCAAAGCTTATAATTTAAAGATTATAGAAGACGCCTGTGAAGCGCATGGTGCTACCTATAAAGGCAAAGTTGTAGGTACGATAGGCGATATGGGGACTTTTAGTTTCTACGCTGCTCATCTGATAGTTTGTGGAGAAGGCGGGATGGTGGTTACCAATAATGATGAAATAGCAGAAGTGGTTAGATCAGTAAAATCACATGGGCGTCCTCCTGGTAGCATATACTTCGATTTTCAACGCATCGGTTTCAACTCGAAGATGAATGATTTAGAAGCTGCTCTTGGGCTCGAAGGCATAGAAAATTTTGATAAAACCTTCAATAAACGCAAAAATAATTTGTATGAACTATTGGAATTGACTGAGGAATTATCAGATTATTGTTATTTTATTAAAGAGGAGAATTACGAAAAAGTAAGTCCACATGCCTTCCCGTTAGTTCTAAAAGATGAAAAATATGACCGAAATAGACTTTACAACTACTTAGAATCCAAAGGTATTCAATGCAAAACGTTATTTGGGTGTTTACCCACTCAGCATAAAGCATTCAAATTTTTAGGCTATAAATATGGGCAATTCCCAGTAGCCGAATATGTAGGAGGAAATGGATTGCATTTTGGCATACATCAATATTTGAACGACGACGATTTGGTCTATATCAGTGATAGCTTGAAAGAGTATTTAAAAACCACGAGATTTCACAAGATTGACACAAGAAAATGATCCCGGATGCACAGGAGGATTCCAGATACAGGATACAGGTTTGACTTGCATCTTGTATCTTCAGTTATCTTCTCGTGAAAATCTGTGTAATCTGAGGGGTTATAAAAGGAGCTAAACAAATATGAAATCTGAAAAGGATCTCATATCAGATTATATTGAAAAAAGCATTCAAACAAAGAAAGAGGTATCAAAAACCAGAGTAGAAATAATTGCTCAAATCGCAAAGGAGGTCGTTGACGCTTATAGAAAGGGGAACAAAGTGCTCTGGTTTGGTAACGGTGGAAGTGCAGCAGATGCACAGCATCTTGCTTGTGAGTTAGTGAGCAAGTTTTATCTTGAAAGAAAAGCGCTTGCATCAATAGCACTCACGACGAATACATCAGAATTGACTGCGATTGCAAATGACTACGATTTCGAGCAGGTTTTTGCACGGCAGATTGAAGCATTAGCTAACCCAGGGGATATTGTCATTGGGATTAGCACAAGCGGGAACTCGCCAAATGTAATTGAGGGTATCAAAGAAGCAAAACGTCTTGGTGCAATAACTGTTGGTTTCACAGGTGCAACAGGTGGGAAATTGAAAGGAAATGTTGATCATCTATTGAATGTGCCGTCTGAAGAAACTCCGCATATCCAGGAAGCCCATATAATGATTGGGCATATCATCTGCTATATTGTTGAAAATGTGCTGTTTGGAGATAAAAATGAGAAATAAGGCTGTGTTCATAGATCGAGATGGAACGATTAATATTGATGGACCATATTTAGACGATCCTGACAAGTTTGTGATGTATCCAGGTGTGGGTGAAGGAGTCAAAAAACTAAAGGACAATGGTTTTAAGATTATAGTTATGTATTTTAAGGGATTGAGCAAGTATCGAGACCGGTTTGACAGTGGACAGGTGAAATCATGAGGATTTTTTCTGCTCAAGCACATTATATTCCTTTCGATCGTGATATGAATCAAGCATTAATTGAAATGGGTCACGACGTTGTCAAGTTTGATGGGTGGACTATCATCACATGGGAAACAGCGAATAAACAGTGTAAGAGAATGGATGAAGAAAAACCCGAGATAAATAAGAAGCTGGTTGAAGAACTCAAAAAAGCTCACGAAAGGGATAAAATTGACCTATTTATGTCTACAATCGATACAGCAACTACATATCCCGAGACAATTGAAGAAATTAAAAAACTTGGTATCCCAACTTTAAATCTTGCAAAAGATGATATACCTGAATCTTATTTTATGGGAGTATGTAAGGAACTTGCATTGGTTTTTGATTACAACTGGACTATTCAGCCAGAAGCAATTAAGAGTTATAAAAAAATTGGAGCAAATGTTTTTTATGCACCCTTTGGTGCAAATCCACATATATATAAACCATACAATTGTAAACGAGAGTTTGAAGTAACCTTTGTAGGAACCAATAAAGGTTATCGAAAAAAGGTATTACAAACTATTGCAGATGAAGGAATTGATGTACGTGTATGGGGTACTTACTGGAAGCTAAATATACAAGAGATAAAAATAATATTAGGTGATACTCTTAATGAGGCGAGGCACTCGCAAGACAAATTGCGAATGTTATCCGATTTGTTATGGGCAGACATAGTTTGGTACATTAAACATTTCAGTAATGAAAAAAAGATATTTGGTCCACGTTTATCCGATGATGAAATGATAAAGGTGTATAGTCGAAGTAAGATCAGTCTCAATTTTTCAGGTATAACTACCCCAGGATTACATTCAAGGGATTTTGATAAGGCACCAAGAACATTAAAAGGAACGGATTTTGAAGCACCGATGAGTGGTGCATTTTATCTTACAGAATATTCTGATGGGATTGCACAGTTGTATAATATCGGAGAAGAAATCGAGACTTTTAAAACTATTCCAGAATCAGTAGATAAAATAAAATATTATTTGGAGAATCCTACCGAAGCAGAGGCAATCCGGGAAGCTGGGAGGCAAAGAGCATTAAGAGATTATACATGGACAAAAGTTTTAGATAGAGTATTTGATGAGATAGGACTTTCTCAAAATGAGTGAAAAATGTGGCATCTTCGCTGTTTTCCTGACAAAGTTAGGTAATAAATCTAATGGAAAAAATTGATAGGTTGTGCCCGTCATCGGTACGATTCGGATGTTAGTAGCTAATTCGGTATCTAAAGTAGGGAACTTCTTGCGACTACAGCCCATAGTTAACTTTAAGTGTCCGTGTTGATAATTAATTGGGGGACAGCCTCTAAGAGGATAATAAACCTTTATATATATATCAAATTAAAAGTAACATAACATGATAGGCATAACCTACGAGGACCTTCTCGCAAACTTCAAGAAGGGGCAGAGAAACGGCAACTGGAGAAAACTGAAAATCTTAGACAAAGCACTTTTCAGAGCTTCGCTTTGGTACGCGAAACATCGTGGAAGCATAGTTAATACATCGCTTGTAGAAAAACTCTCGGCACTCATTGAGAAGTTAAAAGAGACAAAAGGCATGAGAATATTCAAAAGGGGCTTTAAGAAAGCGATTGAAATGCTTGATAAATACGAGGAGAAAGACGTATTCACATGGGCGCCTCAGTTGAAACATTGGCTGCGAGACCCCGACTACATCTTCTGGCTCGGGACGATGCGATGAAATTAGACGACGAAAAGGGCGAGCGGTGACTCACGGCTAAGGGACTTCAGGACACATGACAGAAGGAATTGAAGTGAACATCGGTTATAGGTGATTTTATGCTGGATAAGTTTATACAGGGAACTGTCTCTCGGCTCTCAACATGAGAATACAACCATGACCAAAACAGCCCTGATAACCGGAATCACAGGACAGGACGGCGCATACCTCGCCGAGTTACTGTTAAACAAAGGATACATCGTACACGGCATCAGACGACGTTCTTCATCTTTCAACACTGAGCGCATAGACCACTTGTACAAGGATCCTCACGAGAGGAACGTAAATTTATTCCTGCATTACGGCGACCTTACCGATTCAACGAATCTGATCCGGATCATTCAGGAAACGCAGCCTGATGAGATATACAACCTTGCAGCTCAAAGCCACGTACATATCTCCTTCGATACACCTGAATATAATGCAAATTCTGATGCAGTCGGAACTCTTCGCCTATTAGAAGCTATACGCATCCTTGGTTTAGAAAAGAAAACAAAGTTCTACCAGGCATCGACCAGCGAACTTTACGGCAAGGTCCAGGAGATCCCGCAAAGCGAGACCACGCCCTTCTACCCGAGAAGTCCATACGCTGTAGCCAAGTTATACGCCCACTGGGTCACAATAAACTACCGCGAGGCCTATGGGATGTACGCCTGCAACGGCATCCTGTTCAACCACGAATCCCCAATCCGCGGCGAGACCTTTGTGACACGAAAGATTACAATGGCTATTACCAAGATCAAGAACGGCCTGCAGGGCAAACTCTACCTCGGCAATCTGGACGCAAAACGTGACTGGGGCTTTGCTGGAGATTATGTGGAAGCCATGTGGCTAATGCTTCAGCAGGATGAGCCAGATGATTTTGTGATCGCAACGGGTGAGACCCATTCGGTGCGGGAGTTTGTAGAACTTGCATTTGGTGAAGTTGGGATCGAGATAAAGTGGCAGGGAGAAGGTGTTGATGAGGTTGGAGTAAATGCTGCAACTGGTGATGTTTTGATTGAGGTCGATCCGAAGTATTACAGGCCAACTGAGGTGGATATCCTGATTGGGGATCCGACGAAGGCTAAGGAGAAGTTGGGGTGGGAGGCTAAGGTAGGACTTCGGGAACTGGTGAAGATGATGGTTGCGGGGGATATGAGGAAGTTATGATCTGTATTCGCTTCACAACTAGCACATCAACGAGATTATAAAAACTATGTTCAAATTAAATAAGGAGTTGTTCAATGCATAAAATAGCAATTCTACTGGTAACCTATATTGGGGATATTGAGTATGTAGAGAGGCTAATCCTCAGCTACAAAAAATATAACATTGATGAAATACCAATGTACATTGCGGTTCCCAGTTCCGATATGGAAGCATTTGAAAAATTTGCGGATGATAATATCGAATTGCTGTCTATGGAATCGATAACAAATAATTTGGTGAATGATAATAGTGTTTTTGGTATTCGACCAGGTTATATTAATCAAGAAATCATCAAACTTGCTTTTTGGGAAAAGGGATTGTGTGAAAATTATTTTTGTATGGATTCCGATGGCGAATTTGTTAGAGATTTCTATATTTCTGATTTCATGTACGATGAGGATACCCCTTATACAATACTTGTAGAAGATAATGAATTAAAAGTGGAACCAGAATATTATAAAAAATACGGGGCTGGAAGAGAAAAATTAATTCGTTTAATACAAAAAGAGGTGGGACTTGTCGATGAAAGAATACTGACGTGTCACGGTTTTGCAATACTTTCTTGCAAGGTTTTAGAGTCATTGTATAAAAAACATATGATACCAAACAATCTGACATACCAAGATTTATTAAATAAAGCACCGTATGAATTTTCTTGGTATAATATGTGGTTACAAAAAGATAAGACAATAGAAATAAAGTTTAAAGAGCACATATTTAAGTACTTCCACCACAAGAATCATCACTTGGAATATTTACAAAAGGGGATTACTTTGAATGATATATCGAGGGGGTATGTTGGTGTTGTAATCAACTCAAATTATTCCAGGTGGTATGGTGTTGTTTCATACGATGATGGTGATATATATGACATGTCCATAAAAGAGATAAACATACTTGTTTACAAAATAATAAGGGCACTATTAAGGAAACCTCGTGTTCTAATGTTAAAGTTTCAAGCAAAATATCTAAGATCATGATTAGTATGGAGGACATATGTACATAGAAATTGAAAAATGCCGCATTAGTGGCAGCACAAACTTGATTACGATATTATCACTTGGCAAGCAATGCCTTACCGGTGTATTTCCAAAGTCACCACACGAGCCGATCACAAAAGGTCCACTAGATCTCGTGTGGTGTCCCGACAGCGGTTTGTTGCAGTTGAAACAGTCATACAGTTTGGATGAAATGTATGGGGATAATTACGGCTACCGCTCAGGTCTAAACAGCTCTATGGTAAGACATCTACAGCAAAAAATCCGTTTCTTAGAGCAGATGATGAAACCGGACGATTCCGATTTGGTGTTTGACATCGGCAGTAACGATGCCACCTCGCTTAAGGCATATACGGGCAAGTTCCAAAAAGTAGGAATTGATCCTACCGGGAAAAAATTCAAACAATACTATACCGATGATATTACTTTAATTCCAGACTTTTTTTCTGCGACGGCATTCAAGGCTAATTTTCCAAATGACAAAGCAAAGATTGTTACATCTATTGCCATGTTTTACGATTTGGAAAAACCGATGGCATTTGTGAAGGATATTGAAGCAGTTCTTGCCGATGATGGAATATGGCATTTTGAACAGAGCTATATGCCCAGTATGCTTCGCACTAATTCTTACGATACCATTTGTCATGAGCATTTAGAATTTTACTCTTTTAAAGTGGTTAAAAACATGCTGGAAAGCTGTGGACTAAGGGTTGTTGATGTACAGATGAATGACATCAATGGCGGGAGTTTTGCAGTAACAGCATGCAAGGAAAAAGGCCCATATAAATCTAACTTGCCGATTATTAATTGGATACTTAAGCAAGAGGATGTTATGGGTTTAGACACTCCTAAGCCTTACTTTGATTTTGCTGAGCGAGTATTTCAGCATCGGACAAGTCTTATAGAATTGATTGAGTCGTTGGTAGCAGGTGGTAAAAAAATTATTGGATACGGTGCAAGTACTAAAGGAAATGTATTACTTCAATTTTGTGGATTCACGACTGGGCATATATCTTGTATTGCGGAAGTGAATGAAGAAAAATTTGGTTCATTTACGCCAGGGACTAACATTCCAATCGTTTCCGAAAAAGAAGCTAAGGCAATGAACCCCGATTATTTTTTGGTGCTACCATGGCATTTTAAACATAGTATTTTAGATCGTGAACAAGAATTTTTGGCAAACGGCGGCAAGTTTATATTCCCTCTACCTGAAATTGAAATAATTTAGAAAAAATAGAGAGTTTATTTATGAATACATTCGTCCATTACCACAATAACAGTCTGTTTGGCAAATTCTTAATTAGCGTTAAGAGTGATGGTTTACTAATAACCGCCAAGAGAATTCACCGTTTTATTCTTGACAAACTTCGCGGATTACTACCGATGCCTTGTGTAGAAAAGCGTCGAGTAAAACTTTCAAAAATATTGTACCATACCTTTGATGGTACTGTGGGGTATGGTCCTTTCAAAGGATTGAAACTTGACTCAAATCCTCGCTGGAGTAATAGAGATTATGCAAGTATGTTGTTAGGATTATATGAAAAAGAAATTTTAGACTCAATTATTACTGTTCCTGCAAGCCATAGAACATTTATAGATTTAGGTGCAGCCGATGGATATTACGGCGTAGGTGTTTTAATCAATGACCTATTTGATTATTCCTATTGCTTTGAAATAACTAAGATTGGTCAAAAACAAATTAAGGCAAATGCTATTCTCAATAATATGTTAAATAAACTAAAAATATTTGGCATGGCGGGAGATAATTTTTATACTTTCTTGTGGAATGAAGGGGTGGATTTATCAAAATGTGTTTTGTTATGTGACATTGAAGGTGGGGAGTTCGATCTTTTTTCGAAAAAAACTTTTGATATTTTTAAGGGCGCTGTAATTTTTATAGAAATTCACGAATGGCATGAAAATGGTATCGTAGGATTTGAAAAACTAAAACAGTCTGCAGAGCACAACTTTGAAATAACAGAATTTACTACTGGATCACGAGATTTATCAAAATTCCCTGAATTAAAAAAATTCGCCGATACTGATCGCTGGCTAATTTGTTCGGAAGGTAGAGGACAGTTGATGACATTTCTCAGACTTGACCCTAAATAAATGAATCCAAGTGAAGTTCAATATAAGCTGTTTGGATATCTAACTGTTACTGTAAGTACCATTCAACGGAGTTATTAAAATTAATGAACGCAATAATATTTGGAATAAACGGCCAAGACGGACATTACCTTTCCAATTTACTTCAACAACAAAATATTGAAGTTATTGGAAGCTCCCGCACTCATGGCGATTTAAAGGGTGATGTGGCTGATTATTCTTTTGTCGAATCGATAATAAAACATCATCAACCAAACTACATTTTTCATTTTGCAGCTAATTCCACTACGCGCCATTCTGCATTGTTTGATAATCACAACGCTATAAGTACTGGTACTCTCAATATTCTGGAGTGCGTCCGACTACATTGTCCAACAGCTAAAGTGTTTTTATCTGGCAGTGCTATGCAGTTTAAAAACGAAGGGGTGCCTATCGATGAGCAAACTCCTTTCGAGGCAAGTAGTCCCTATTCTATAGCTCGTATTCAATCGGTTTATGCGGGCAGATATTTTCGTTCTGCTTTTGGTCTGCTGGTGTATTTTGGTTATTTTTTTAACCATGATAGTCCATTGAGATCCGAGAGGCATGTAAACCAAAAAATCATAAGCTTAGTAAAGCGGATTGCTAATGGTAGTACCGAAAAGTTGGAATTGGGAAATCTTGATGTAAAAAAAGAATTTAATTATGCAGGTGATGTGGTTGAAGCGGTTTGGACATTGGTAAAACAAGATACCATATTCGAGGCAATAATTGGTAGTGGCGATGCTCACAGCATTCAAGAGTGGGTAGAATACTGCTTCAAAAAGATCAACAAAAATTGGGAAGATCATGTAATAATAAACCATGATTTTGTGCCTGATTACGAAATTTTAGTGAGCAATCCTAAATTGATACGGAGTATTGGATGGCAACCAAAAGTAGATTTTTATAAGTTAGCAGATATGATGATGGGTCTATAATGATTATAATTTGTGATCCAATAAACAAAGAATTAAGTCACGAGAAAGTTAACAGTGGCTTTATTTATGGCTTACGTTTAGCTTATCCGCAGGAAACCATAAGATTTTATGCAGATATTACACACATTGAAGCGATTAAGAACATTTTAATCCATGACAACATCTCCATTAATAGCATTGAATATATTCCTATTAAATTCCGAGATCTTTATAGTATAAGAGGGATGCTCACATACCATTCACTTTTTAAGAAAATGTTTTCGAACGTGCTCGAAACCGGAGTAAATAAAATTTTCTTCTTATCCTTTAGTCCTACGATTCTCTATGTGATTAAAAAACTAAAGCAACAACGTAATTTCATGGAAATGAAGTTCACTTTCGTGCTTCATGGAAGCTTTGAAAGTATTGCGAATGGATACGATAAGCCAACGGAATTATCGTTGCCGATCAAAAAAATGAAAAATGAATATATTATTGATATAAAATATAAATTTCATATAATCAGGCAAACGAAAATCATAGACTTGCCCAAGATCATTGCACCATTTATTAATCGTTTTATTCTGCCCTGGTATCTGATTTCTACAAAATTATTTACAGACAGAAAAATGCTATTGTGGAAACATTCTGATGACTTTAAATATATTTCCTTATCTCCCCATGTTATTATAAATGCGGAGAAATACGTAGATGTAAAAAAATTGAACATATATACTGTCGTGTTTCCTACTGTTTTTGCAGAACCAACCTCTCAGCCAAATAATGGATATGTCAAATTTGCAATTTTTGGTTATGGGAACCCATTGATGTTACACAATGTGCTTTTTCAACTTTCACAAAAAGAATTAAAACAACCATATGAAATCCGTATTATCGGGATGGATTATAAAGGCACTGATGGTTTTCCGAATGTCACTTGTCCAAGTCCTGGAAAAAGACTTGATAGAAGTGAAATGGAAAAATATGCAAGGGATATTGATGTGTTTCTAATTTTATATGACAGAAGTCGTTATCGGCTTAGTTGTAGTGGTTCAATTCTCGAATCATTGTCTTACACTAAACCGATTCTGCATTTCGATAATGATTGTATTAATGCCTTCAATAAACCTGAAAATCCAATCGGAATTTGTTGCAACAGCCTTGATGAATTTGTGTGTAAAATGGAAGATATTATTGAAAATTATGAGACGTACATTCATGAATTCCAGACATTCAGAAAAAACATCTTGAAATTGCGCAATGAGTGCGCTATAGAAAATTCATTGACTCAATTAAAAGATAGTTTTACATGGTAATTTCATTCATCAGTTTACAAAATGCTGGTAATTTATCACGATTCTTCTCTTAACCGATGACCAATGGAAAAGGTTATCTATATGCTAGAAGAGCATGATCTATCCGACAGTGTTGAATGCTTTTTAAAAAGCCCGTATTTGTTTATTTACCTCGTAGTTTAAAACTTTCCCAACGATATTCATGCAATAACGGGCAAAGGCACAACACACAATCTCATTAATTTGGAGCGGAAAGCGAATCCATTTAAATACAAATATTTTTGTTTTTTGTCATTGTTCCTTTCACCTCCTTGAGTATATGTACTCTTATATTTATTGGTTTTTATTAACTATTATTTTTTTAAATTATATCTCGCATCTTCAACTGCCTTCCAGGAGCCTGATGCTGGGACAAGAAATGAAAAATTCATTATGAATTGAGTTATCATAAAAGATAATAAAGTTCCACCTATTTTCGGCATAAAGAGAATTAACAAAAATCCCAGGAACAAGGGGTTTTGTAAAACGATCAGGGGATAAAGAAGGACGATAAATAAAATAATTGTCGGAGAAATAATATGCGTCAGGAGCGCGTAAGGATATATAATTTTTCCAAAAAGTCCTTTTCCAAGCATATCAAGATTGTTCATGTATACGCTTCTTAAACCATTTATTCGTTTCATTTTCTGGATAATCCGCCCTTTTACACTCAATGGAACACGTTCGTATACAATTGCAGCAGGATTATATATTACCCGATAACCTAATCTGATGATTTTAAAAAGCATATCCGAATCATCAGCATATGCATCGGGGTCAATCTTTATTTTCTTTAATAAATCCGTCCTGAAACTCATTAATGGTCCATTACACACAGAAACCGATTGAACATTACTTTCTCCAAGTCTCCAGATATCAAAATAAAATCTATACGGCTCTTCCTGTGATTTAGACAGTCTGGTTTTGTCAGAAATTATAACTATTTTCCCGGTAACTCCTCCGATATTCGGATTTGCAAAATTTTTTGATATTCGTAATAATGAATCTTCCTTCAGCAGGGCATCGGCGTCGGATATCACGGTTATTTCACTTTCTAAGGAAGGAAATAGCCAATTTAAAGCTCTTGCTTTTCCTTTCCCTCCCTTACTTTCAATTACCCGCGCATTTAATGATTGTTCTTGTATTGTCCTCGATGAAATGTCTTTTGAATTATCCGTGGAATGGTCGTCCAATAATATGATTTTTAATCTATCCTTTGGATAATCGAGTTGAGACGTGTTTTCGATTTTTTCTTTTATTATTTTCTCTTCATTGTACATTGGTATGATCAGGCTTATTGTTGGTAAATAATCAATTTCCGGCAGTTCTACTTTCTTCTTTGAAAAGATATACATAATCAGAGTATAGGATAAAAAAAGGGCAATCTCAAATGCTACCAGTACCTGCCAGAGTGATAATAAATTAATCATATTTATGTGCACTGTTTTAGAAGTATTTATAGTTTTCCAACAATTTCTATTTCTCTAAAATAAATTATTGACACAGATTAACACAGATTAACACAGACAAAACAAACAGCAAAGTGCAAAATTTGTGTAATCTGTGTAATCTGTGGTTAAAATCAACAATGTCAAACTTAAATAAGTCCGCGTAAATCAGTGTAAATCAGTGTCTCAAATAGAAGGAAGCTATACTTTATATACAATGACAAATCTCATTACTACCACTTTAAATAGCTCAGCGAGTTCGAAGGATTTTCCAGGTACATTTTCGGATGAAATAAGCAAGATTGACTATAAGCCGTGAAAGCTGGTCCACTGCCAAAATTTTATCTTTTAATCGGTCAACCACTGGATTTTTCAGATACACACCCATAAATTTGCCTCCCCTGACCGATTCTGGACTGTAGTAAATATACGGTAGTCCATAAACTGACTGCCAGTACCCATATTTTAGAGCGCCCTGATTTGGAGCGGGATTTAAACGGCGGTTAATCAGATTTATGACTTCACCATGATTTTTAGGAACGTAACATCCCTCTAAATCTTCATAAAAAGCTCTTCCAATAAGAAGGGATGGTTTTCCCCAGAAAGTACTCTCAATGCCCATCGTCGATCCGAAAGTAATTACCTTTTCACACACACCCATCAGCTTATAAGAATCAATTTTAGCATCCGCAGGAATAATGACCAAGTTGGGCGCTTTCAACTCAAATAATTCTCTCATTTGGGTAGTATTCAGTCCTTTTAGATTGGGGTGGATTCTAACATAGAACATGATATTCTTATCAATATCCGCGTTTGTCATGGTATTAATTGCATCATTTTGATTTTTATAAATTGGATTTTGCCAACCCGGAATAGCTTCGAATTCATCTTCCGAGGAAATGAAGATTGCAATATTTCTCTTCGAGGAGTCAAAACTTTCTGGTAAATTCCCCTTCCTTTGGGATTTGGTGTATGAAAACCAGCTTTGGTCCTTTCCACCTCGTCGCTCTTCAAACCACTGCCGTGCCATTTCTTCTTTTTCACTGCGAGTGCGCTCATCATTCCAATACATTTCTATCTGGTTTTTTTGATATTCAATATCGTTCGGATAAGTATCCTCAATCAATATATATCTTTGCAAAATGCCAGCCCGGTCATGAACAAACGTTTTAATGCCGAGATTTTGGGCGGCTTGAAGGGCAGGTCTTGATGCTGCGAATCGGCCATTAAATAGATAAAAAACATCTGGTTTTATTTCTTCCATATGATGTTTGATCGCATCATAAACAGCTATTGACATTAATAAATTTTTACGGATAAAATTCTTATATTGACTCAAATCGGGATTTGGCTCGCGAACCATACTGATCAACGTGGAGGCGACTGCCATTCCAATATCAACGTTATCAACTTCAAACGCCTTCAACTCTTGAACAGACGAAAAATCGGGCAGATCCAGATCTCTAATGAAATTATTTAAAGCAAGTTCATGCCTATTTTCCCTGGGTAATTTAATAAGATTTAATCCTTTGTCACGCCTTGATTTACATAAAATACAACTTAATTTGAAATGATTTGGATTGGGCTCACAAGAAGGCAAATCGCCTGAACATTGAATGATGTGCACTTCGTCACCATCATCGATGTGCTTGGCTGCAATCTCCAGATCAGTTGCAAGATGCGGAATCCATGCGCTAAAGGGCATATATATCAGTACTTTCATGTTGACCTCATTTTATACTCCATTGCCTGTTTTACAGAGCACACCTCTTATGTTAACCTTTTAAATCCTTCATGTGCAACCGGTCCTTTTAGTAAATCATACACATTATTTTTTTCAATCGCTTCTTTTATAATCCCAAATACTTCATCTACACTCTCTAAATATTTCTCAACATGCTCTTCGTTATGGCTATACGATGTATAAACACTTTTTGAAGCCAGAAATCCTCTCTCTAACATCTCTTGTGTAAACAACGTATGCAATGCTTGGCTATTCTCTCCATAATCAAAAACAAAGGATGTTAGTGGCGAAACCGCATCCATTATATCTATCTTCAAATCGTGTTCTTTTGCCAGTTTCTTCCACCCATCACTTATCAAATTCCCGATTTTACATAAATGAGCGGGAACATTATTATCCAACATTTTGTTTATTGTAGTTATAGATGCAACAGGGCCCATCCTATCAGTCCAGTATGTGCTACTTATGAAACTTTCCTGAGCAATGTCCATAATTTCTCCTTTTCCAACGACTGCTGCCATTGGAAATCCATTACTCATAGCTTTGCCATAAACTGCAATGTCAGGATATGCCTCATACAATTCATGAGCACCTCCTACATTCATTCTCCATCCAGAACTTATTTCATCAAAAATCAATACAGCACTGATCTCATCTGCTATTTTCCTCGCTTTTTTTAAGAAATCGTCTTCTGGCTCGTAATGTCTTATCGGTTCCATTACAATTACCCCAATATCGTTACTTTTTACAATTTCTTCAAGTTCGTCTATTCTATTGTAATTGAATGGAATCGCAGTCCCTTTCAAACCTCTTGGAACTCCAAGTGGCTCCAACCCAGGAAGCAAATGCCCATCCAAATTCTTATCATCTGCTAAATTCGCTGAAAGATACCAATCATGCCATCCATGGTACCCACAAAAAGCAATGGTATCCTTTCTCGTATATGCACGAGCAATTCTTACCGCTATTGCCATCGCTTCCCCACCCGTCTTTGCATATCTTACCATATCTGCCCATTGGTGAAGATTTAGTAGTAATTCTGCCAGTTCAACTTCTTCAGGACAGTTTAAAGTTGTCATTGTTCCCATATCTATCGCTTTTTTAACCGCTTTATCCACATCATCATCAGCATAACCCAATACGCATGCCCCGACTCCCATGAGGGACATGTCAACAAATTTATTACCATCCAAATCCCATATTTCGACACCTTTCGCCTTTTTGAAATAAGAGGGCCACTGCTCTGGTAAAAATTGCTCCGAACGCTTAGATAACAATTGTGTTCCACCCGGGATAATTTTCTTTGCCTTATTCCATAATTTAATGCCCTTTTCTATTTTCATAAGTATACCTCAAAGATATGTTTTGTTCTTTATATAATCTCGTGTACTCTGTTCCCTTTCTAACCAATTAATCATTTTAGAAATGCCCTCTTTTTTATTGAGTTCCTTACTGCCCTTACCTCTCCTCAATCTTCAGTTTAGCTGTTTTTATTCGACCTTCCCGTTTTCCCGCTTGCTTTCTACCAGATAGTAGTAGGTTCGGATTCCGCTTTTTGTCTTGCGCTTCTGGGCGCGAATAAATGCCATATAGTGTTCAAATTGCACACTACATTTAAAGCTTTTGATGGAGATATAAAATTAATTCAGGGATAATTAGGTGAAATAGGGTATGGATTCCAACTCATTATGGTTGTTATAGGTCAAATTAGTACCACCTACTGTTTCCCACTAAATGGATAAAAATAAAAAAAGTAGGAATTATCCAACATTTTTATGATTTTCACTTTTCATTATTTTCATCAATCCTTCTTTTAAATTAGTTTTTGCAGTCCAACCCACTTCATTTTTAATTTTTTCAGTATCCGAAAGTAATGAATAGCCTCCATCCGGTTTTAATATCTCTTCAGGATTAACATTCAATCCTTTTTTAACTAATTGGTATACTTCCTTTATTTTGTTCGCTTTTCCATAACCCACATTATATACGCCTTTAATATCTTTTCCCATTACCAATAATTCCATTACATCATCAATATAAACCAGATCTATTTCTCCATTTGGATTTAATATATTAACAATTTTTTGTGTCCTATATTTTTTAATTATATCAGGAATTAGATATCCTCTATTTCCACTCACTTGTCCAAGACCATATATATTAAAGAATCTCAAAACACCAGCTGAAAATCCATTAATCTGTGAATAATACTCAACCAGATTTTCGTCGATCATTTTGGTTAGTCCGTAAAAATTCCAAGGTCTTAGTTTCTCATCTTCTTTGTGTGGCGTATTTTTTGTTATATCATACACATGGGCAGAACTTGAAAAAATAATGTGTTGGTTTTTATTTATTTTTTCAAGAATATTTCTTGTTCCGTTAACATTAATATCCCAAGCGGATTCTTGCAGATTTTTATCTATTATTGGGTGCAAAATTGATGCCAGATGATAAATTATATCATAATCTTGCAAGTCCAAATTTTTACTTCTGATGTCTCCTTTTATAAAACTTATGTCTGATTGGCATGTTTTATTTATAATTCGATCTAAAACATAAACTTCATTATGTGTCTTAATTAAACAGTTCACTAATCTTTTTCCTACGAACCCCCCGCCGCCAGTTACAAGTATCTTGCTCATCTCGCACTTTTAATTTTTTTAAATATGATATCTGGTTATACTATTTTTTCCCGCTTATTATACTTATCTCTGGAAGGGGGAATATGAATTTCCCGCCAGACGCAAGAAATTCTGCTTCCCGTTCTATGAACTCATTTTTGAAATGCCATGGAAGAACCAGAAAATAATCAGGTTTAGCCTTTCTTGCATCCTCTTCTGAAATTATTGGTATATTGGTTCCCGGAGTTCTATGCCTCCATTTCTCTGGATTCCTATCAGCAGCAGCAGTTATTAAGTTATCGTTTATATTGTAAAAATTTAAAAGAACATTCCCTTTAGTTGATGCACCGTATACATATATTGATTTCCCTTTTGATTTCTCTGTTGTTAAAAAATTATATAATTCATTTCGTAAATTAAATACTCTGTCCCTAAAATCTTTATATGGTTGCTCAGAATCAAGTTTTAATTTTTTTTCATTAGAAAATACTTGATCAATTTTTTCCTGATTGGATTCTAATGTCGAGTTTTTGTGGCATGCATAAACTCTGAAACTTCCACCATTTATATCATTAAATTCAACATCAATTATTCTCAGATCATTCTTACTAAGCATCCAATCTATTTGCTTAAGTGAATAATATTCTAAATGTTCATGGCATATTGTATCAAAAGAGTTCATTTCCAGCATGGTTGGCATATAACTCTGTTCAAGTACCCAGATACCATCATTATCTAAAACTTTTTTGACGTCTTTTACAAAACTCATCGGTGATTCTAAATCATAGAACATTGCAATAGATGTAACAACTTTTGCTTTCTTGTCAGAACTTGCAGAAAAATAATTTGACGCATTAAAATAATCACTAACTAGTTTGATATCTTCGGTATAGTATTCTGAAAATTGCTCACCTGTTGGATCAATCCCGATTTTTTGAAGCCCTTGCACCTCATAGCATTTTAATAATGTTCCATCATTACTTCCGACATCAAGAACCACATCACTTTCTTGCAATTTAACCATTTCTTGAACGCTTTGAACAATGCTATTCAGGTGGGCTCTCATGGTTTTGTTTGTTCCTGACCTATATCCATAAGTATGTTGATACATCTCTTCTGGAGAGACAGAATGTTTAATCTGCAGAAGTCCACAATCGCTGGAATTTTTAGTATCATTACATTTTACTAATTCTAATGGTGCTTTTGGAGGATCGGGTTCATCTTTTGCTGGAAATCTCCCTGATAGTGCTTGAATACTGAGGTCTAAAATAGGTATTAGATCAGCATTTCCACAAATTCTACACCTTTTAATTTCTTTTACTATTTTCATCGTAATTTTAATTTTTGAATTTTAACAAATAATTTTTTTATAATCAGTTTATTATTCTATCTATTTTCTATCACGTTTTTAAAGATCTGGTTAAAACCTTAGCTTCATTAGGATAATTGGGGGCATCCCATGGAAATCTTTCACCTTTTTGCCATCTCTCCCATCTATTTAAATCTTCTTTTACCATTATTTCAACCAGTTTATCAAACTTAACTTTTGGTTCCCAATTTAGTTTCTTCTTTGCTTTAGAGTAATCACCCTGTAAAAATTCAACATCTATTGGTCTTAAAAATCTTTTATCCACCTTAACATACTCCTGCCAGTCCAGACCAACGATGTCAAATGCCTGCTCTAAAAGTTTTCTAATAGAATGTGATTCATTTGTTGCAATAACATAATCATCTGGCTCTTTTTGCTGTAAAATTCGCCACATAGATTCAACATACTCGGGAGCATAACCCCAATCTCTTTTTGCATCTAAATTACCAACCCTCAACTCTTTTCGCCCATCCACAACAATTTCTGCAACACTATTTGACACTTTTCTTGTTACAAATTCCAAACCTCTTAAAGGAGATTCATGGTTAAATAAAATACCATTACACGCAAAAATGTTATAACCCTCTCTGTAAATTTTAGTCATCCAGTACCCATATAATTTTGCCGCAGCATAAGGACTTACTGGTGAAAAATTAGTGTTCTCAGTTTGGGCTTGTATTTCTCCTTTTCCATATAGTTCACTACTTGATGCCTGATAAAACTTTATATCTGGATTCACCTGCCTTGTTGCCTCTAAAACTCTTGTGACGCCAAGACCCGTGACATCACCGGTTCCAATAGGTTGCTCAAAAGACGCACCAACAAAACTCTGTGCAGCAAGATGATAAATTTCATCGGGGTCAGAAGTTTTAATTGCTTCAACCACTGATCCTGCATCAATTAATTCAGCAGGGATAAGATTAATTTCATCAAAAATATTTAAATATTGCAATCTCCAGAAGTTTGGCGTGCTTAATCTCCTGTAAGTGCCATAAACTTCATAACCTTTATCTAACAAAAATTTTGATAAGTATGCCCCATCTTGTCCAGTTATACCGGTTATTAATGCTTTTTTCATCTTATTTTATTATTTAGATTTATTTATTAATTTAAATATATCTCTTCTATTTCATCAATTTTACTATTCCACTATAATTTTTTTTATCAAGTGACAGTCTCATAACTCCACAAATCATCCCGTAAAAACGAACGTATCCCTGTAAAACAAAAAAAGGAATAGCTTTGAATTTGCCTCTTTTTATCGCTCTTAATGTATAGATAACAGGATATCTGATCAATAAATGGAAAATCATTGAACTAGCGCGATTTGGATGTTTGACGCAAAACTCTCCGTCTCCCATACCATACCATTTAAACTTTCTAATGTATGTTCTAAATGATCCGAAATGCAATTGTCTTATTCTGGTTTGCCCGATTCCATATTTTATCCCAGGTATTTTTGACACCCTATACATAAAATCAGTATCATCGATTGTACTCGTAATATTATCGTCAAATTGTATCTTTTCAAAAATCATTTTCTTAAAAATAGCCGGCGCAACCCCGATCATTCTTTTTGGACCAGGATAATTATGTGTTAATTGCCATGATTGTTCTTCGGCTTTATTCCAAAAATTGTGGTTTTCGAACGATATTAATTGGGACTGCACGATGTCAAAATCATATCTTCGCAGGTCCTCTAATAGTGATCGCAGATCTCCTTTTGATAACCTGTGATCCGAATCAATCATTGCCACATATTCATTTTTTGCAGCATCTATGCCTATTTGTCGATCCCTAGTAAGATTTGAATTGCATGATTGAATTACTTTATTTGCATATTTTTTGGCTATCCTAATAGTTGCATCCTTTGACTCTCCATCCACAACGATAATTTCACCCGGATCGTTATTAACAATACTTTTTAAACAATCTTCGATCCTAGATTCTTCATTCTTTGTGCAAACTACAACAGAAACATCTAATGAATTTGTTTGCCTTTGTTTTTGTATGCCAGTCATCTTATTATATCGCCTCCAAAATCCCTAGGTGTATATCCAACTAAATTTTTCTCCTTTAAAAATTCATTAAATGCCCCCCCCCACACACCCATATTATCGCAAAGAATTACTCCTTCTTTTTTTATTTTTGGCTTAATTATTGATAAATCCTTTTTTATAGGAGAGTATGTGTGAATACTATCATGAAAGAATAGAGATATCCGTTCTGGATTCTCTACAGAGAACGGTGCTATCAGCAATACTCCCCTTATTTCATTTGTTTCTCTTTTCATATATACCCCCCTCCCCTTCTGTGTATGATTTTAGCTTATTATGTTTTAGTCTTAATTAATCTTGCGAGTGCAACACCTTTAGCCATTGGCAGTTTATCACAGGTGACATCCTTTAATTCATTCCCACTATTAACTTCGAACCAACCCTTTTCAACGGAGTGTTTAAAAAATCGCGTTTCAACTACCTTTAAAGCACTTTGCGACAATAGCATATTCCATCGTTCAACATCATATTCGGTTTGAATTGCAATCAATCCTTTTGAATCTCGGATTGTACAAATCCCCCCCTTTCCCATTGGGACGGATAATAGCAATTCACCAGATTGTTTTAGTATTCTTCGAAATTCGTGAATTACTTCAATATCCGCGGTGAAATTTTTCAAAGTACTTGCACGATTTATTGGTTCTTTGCTATCTCTTTTGAACACAGTATCTTTTGCACGATCCTCTTCATATTCATCGTGTCCTATATGCTCTAAGGTAGAAATACAAAATATTTGGTCAAAAAAACAGTCTTGATAAGGAGTCTTCCTTGCATCACCAATTGTGTTAATAAATCTATTAAATATAATATTCTGAACTTCCTTAGTAAATCTTGAAGCAGTACGTTCAACAGGTACTATATCCAATGTATGAAATTCCTTTATATTATGAGAATCTAAAAGTTTTATAAGTCCATCTAAATAAGTTTGATCCGCAAGTGATATTCCTACCTCTAATACTCTTTCTTTGTTATGACAATGGCTGACAACCCATGGGGTCTCTATGCATCGTTCATTACTGTTAGGAAAATATGGGTGGAAGTTGACTGTAAATGTTTTCCTATTCTCAATTAATTCATCGCAGATTTTAAGATAGCTATTCATGTTTTAATTCTATCCTCCTTTATAGATTTTAAATACCCCTCATTCCTTATAATGCCTTTGTTTATATCCATTAGTTCAGGATGTTTTTTAAGTAAATTAAGTATATCTTCCATATAAAAAATCTTGCCTTCTTTATATAACCTCTTATATATCTCTCTTACAAATTTTAAATCTCGTTCTTCATCTACCGTCCAGCGCATGTACGAAAGGTCTTCATCATTTTCTAAGCTTTTAATATTGAATATTTGTGGATTTTTCCGGATATACGGTGTGACATGTTCCCTCTCTGAAGCAAGAGTTGCTTCTTTCCATGCCCTTTCTAAAGCGCTGAAAGAAAATACCTCTGTATCGAGACCATCAGGATAAGTCGGTTTGATTCCAGTGCCGACATAGTCAAAATCATGATTCAGGTAAAATTCTATTGCTCTATCTATTACAGTTGGGTCAATAAGAGGGCAATCAGCAGTAATTCTCACTATTACGTCAACCTTATAAATTATTGCCGCTTGGTAGTATCTATCTAAAACATCATCTTCGCTTCCCGCATAACTCCTAACCCCCATTTCAGATGCAAGTTCAAGTATCTGTTTATCTTCATTTAGGGTGGTTGTTGCGATTACAATATCATCAAGCCTTTTTGCATGTTTCACTCTGTTGATTACATGCCAGAGCATAGGCTTTCTAACTATATCCATCATTACCTTTCCTGATAACCGAGTTGACCCCATTCTTGCCTGGATAATAGCAACTATTTTTTTACCCATTTTTTTTACTCCATTCTAATAGCTATCATCTTCCATGGCATGAATAATGGACCACTAAATTGAAGCCTTGTGCCATTGATGTTTTTTATTGTATATGTCCCCATTTGCTTGCTTTCCGGCACGGGCAAGTCTACATCTATAACAAAATCCTCTGCTATAACTTCTTTTGCACCAAGGCCAATACAATAATCTTTAAATTTGCCAAATGAGTAAATATTATAATTGTGGGGAGAATCTTCTGCAGGATCCCAGTCATCGTTATATTCGAATACACTTGAGAATACATCTACATTAAAATCAGAAAATAAACTTGTCACAAATACCCACTTTTTTGTTATATCCATTATTTTCTCCATTACGTCTTCATATCCAGGCAGCCAGCTCAAAGTTTGAATTGAAAATGCTAAATCAAATGACTTATAGGGAAACATCTTCGTAACATTGTAAAAATCGCCTTGAACAAACTTAATTTTATCATAGTCATGCGGTAAATATTGTTTTGCTATTGAGAACCATTTTTCAGCAAAATCTAAACCAGTCCATTTTGTTTCAGGAAGAATTTTCGATAAAGAATACATATTCGCTCCCCCCCCACAGCCAACATCAATTGCATTATTATATGGACTATTTGTCGAAGGTAATATCCTCTTTACAAAATCACATAATGCAATCGTGCTACGTTTAGGCTTCTTATATTGGCTTTCATGATATTGATAACCCTTATCGCTAAGAGACGTTTCTTTCACTTTTTCTCTGTCTGCCATATTTTTTAAACCCTCCATCAATTAACAAGTTACCCTAATATCCCGCTACTTGCAGCGGGAAGGTTCACAGCCGTACCTTTTTCGCTTGATTCCTTCGCTGCAAGTGCTATTTCTAATATTCGCTTACCCTGTATTGCATCAATTAGAGGCGCAGATAGTCCATCAATACAACGCAAAAAATGCTGCATCTCTTGCATATACATATCGTTGGGTTCTGCTTTGATATTAAATCTTTTCCACCTCTTTGCATCCCGTGAATATACTTTCACGAATCTATCCTGGTAACTCCATTTTATCGTTCCTTTCTCGCCAATTATCTCGCATGTTCTGGAGTAATCATGTCTCACAAAATCCAGATGAATTTCGCCAATAGCACTACTTTTAAATTTTAGGAGAATTTCTGCAACGTCTTCTGTTTCTACTTCTAAAGTGCTAATTTTTTTCGCGAAACAAAAAATTTGTTCTATATCTCCCAAAAGCCAACGCATATAATCTATTTCGTGAGAACTGTCTAAAATTATCCCGCCACCAAGGTCTTTTTTGGCAGTGTAGCTTTGCTTATAATCCTGCCAGGGGCGCCAATCAGGAAGATACTGCCCCAATTCTGCTCTGGCAAATAATATCTTACCAATTTCTCCTCTATCCACTATTTCCTTCACCAATTTTAATCCCTGGTGGAATCTAAAATTATAACCCACACAAATTATTAACTCATTCTTTGAAGCTCTCTTGATTAATTCATCCACTCCATCTAAACTGTTTGACATCGGCTTTTCTATGAAGACATGAGCTTTATAATCAATAGCTTCCAGCGCGATTGGTATATGTGTGCTTGGCGGTGTGCATACTAAGACTGCATCAACTCTCTGATCCATAGCTTTTTGTAGTTCCATATATGTTTCTTGTATATTATATTTATCTTTTATAAGAGCAAGCCTATCTGGATTTGTATCACAAGCTATGATTTTATCAACTGATAACATCTTTAAATTGCGAATATGTCGTTCTCCGATTGACCCGCAACCAACTACTAAAATCTTCATAATTTCGACCATGTAAATGGATCCCCTTTTTTCATATCTTCTTTCGCTTCCCGCCCTATAATAATCTCTTTATATTTTGGTTCCAAAGCGTCTTTAGCTAACGGTCTTAACACCTCTATCATATCTTCTGTTATTTCAGAACCTTTTGGAATATCTTTCGCCGCGCGCAAACATCTTCGTTGAAGAATAACGGTTTCTTTTTCTTCTTCATATAAATCTTTTACCGGAGAACCAAGAGCTTTCTCTAATATCCGAATGCTATCAACCATCTCTTTAAAATCCTTTGCATCCATCGCAAATGGGTGGTCAGGTCCTTTTCGCGTTTTATCATCGGTAAAATGCTTTTCAATTACACATGCTCCCAAACTAACAGCACCTAAAGGAACAACAGTTCTTGGTGTGTGATCCGAATACCCAACAAGGGCATCAAATAATTCGCCCATTGCCTTCATTGCCCGAATATTTGCGGATTCGAAATGTGAAGGATAATTTGTGACACACTGGAGAAGGATAAAGTCATTATTCCCTTCCAATCGTATCGCTTTGACTGCCTCATCAATCTCGGCGATTGTACTTGCACCTACCGACAAGATAATTGGCTTTCCTTTTTTCGCTATATACTTCAACATCTCATGCCATGTGATATCGCCTGATCCTATTTTAAAAGCAGGGACGCCTAACTCATCAAGGATGTCAACTGCTTCTTTATCGTATGGTGAAGAGAGAAAATGAAGTCCTTTTTTATTTGCATAATGGAATAACTCATCGTGCCATTCTCGCGGGAATTCTGCACTCTTATATACTTCAGATACGGATTTTTTCCATTTTGCTTGAAATCCCACTTTTAGTTCATCAAATCCTTCTTTTGAAATTATTTTATCGGAAGTAAAACACTGGAACTTAACTGCATCAGCCCCACAATCTTTCGCAAGGGAAATAAGCATTTTAGCACGCTCCATGCTGCCATCAAAATTTGAACCTATCTCAGCGATAACATAGGTTTGCTCTCCATCACCTACCCATCGGTCTCCTATCTTTATCCTTTTCATCTTCTATTCCCTCTATCCCAATGTCTTAATAATAGCTTTAAATATTCTTAAATTTGCTTTAACTCTTCTTCCAAACCGAGGGCCATCCACCCTTTCGTTCAGTGTAATATTTTTTTGAACCACTTCATATCCCCTCCTTTTTGCATTGAACATAAGTTGCGTTCCTATTGACGCGATTCTATCAAAATATCCAATATCCGTATATACTCGTATATGGTAAGCTTTAAGTCCACAAAGAGGATCATCAATGTTCGCTTTTATCTTTGCAACAACGGCAAAAAGATATTCTGCAATTCGAGCATAGTGCGGTCTTTTTCCAACTACAACATCTGCTTCTCCATTTAAGATTGGTTCAATAATCTTAGGAATATCTTCTGGATTATGCTGACCGTCACCATCAAAAGTAAAAATAATTGTTGCCCCTCTCTTTGCTGCTAATACAAAACCATCGTCAATACTTTTATCATAACCTTGATTTTTCTTATGAGAAAGAACAATAGCGCCATCTCGTTGAGCAATAATTGCTGTTTTATCTGTTGATGCATCATCAACCAAAATAATTTCATCTACGTATTTCTTCACCCCCGTGATCACTTTTGAAACTGTCTTCTCTTCATTTAGTGCAGGAATAACGGCAATTACTTTTTTCTCAGCCATACTTCAACTCCTCTACATATCCTTCTTCATGTAATTTCTTCATTTTTACTAATCCATCCTTAGCTTTGGGTAAATGTTCTTTTAAAATCTTTTCCGCTTTCGATACATTTAATGATGTGTTCTTTCCTCTCGGTGCTTTTAGTCCTAATTCATGGATACTGATTGGTCGTATTAGACTTTTATCAAGACCAAATACTTCTGCTATTATATAAGCAAAATCTAATTTGCTGCATGTTTCACTTCCTGCAATGTGTATAATACCTTCATAATTTTTTTCTTGTAATTTAAACAGTGCTTCTGCAAGGTCATTCACTAATATTGGTGAAAAATAAATATCTTTTAATGCAGGTAGTTCCTCATTATTTGTTAATTTATTCAGCATCCATTCGGCTAAGCTAAATTTATCTCTTTTGTTCCATCCAAAAATATTCGTTCGAACAATGCATGAATAAGCGTGAATTGATAAAATCTTTTGTTCGGCTTCCAATTTTGTCTTTCCATAGACGTTGGTTGGATTTGGTGTACCATTTTCTTTGTAATTACCCTTTGTTCCATCAAAAACACTATCCGTTGATATGTGAATAAGATACGCTCTGATTTTCTTAGCTATCTCCGCTATATTGATACTTGTGAGAACATTTTGATTATACGCTTCATCTGGATGGGCTTCGCAGTAGTCTACATTCGTTATGGCTGCGCAATGGATTATGAAGTCGGGTTTTATCTGTTCTATTTTGACAAGCTGTTCTTTTTTTGTAAGATCAATTTGAAAAAAATGAACATCTTTCATTCTAACTTTGTTTTTATTGTAAGTTGCATAAACTTCAAATTTTGAGGGAGCTAATTTTGATAGATTACTTCCAAGAAGCCCACTACCACCTGTAATAAGTATCTTATTCATTGTGCTGCATCCCCACAGTGCAAGCAGATTTCATAGTTCAGCACTCCTGACCCACTCTTTAGTTTTTTTAATTCCTTCTTCTAATGATGTTTTTGGCGTCCACCCCAACAACTCATTTGCTTTTGTATAATTACAAAGCAACTTTGGGATCTCACTTTGCGGATGATGATGTTTAACATATCGTATTCTTTCAACATCTTTACAAATCAACAACGCCAACTCTTTTATTGCAATATCTTCCCCATAACCTGCGTTTATTGTCTCTCCAATTGCTTTTTTGTTGAAGGATGCTTTAACTATGAACTCTGCACAATCTTCAACATACAACAAATCTCTTGTTTGTATACCATCACCAAAAACATCGAGCATTTTTCCTTCCAGAAGCGACCGGATAAATATACTCACTACTCCACCTTCCATGTTGCTTTTTTGATAAGGACCATAGGTATTAAATGGTCTTGTAATCACAACTGGCAAACCATAAGCGTGAAAATAGGACAAAGCTAAATTCTCAGCCGCTAACTTCGAGCCGGCATAAGGCGATTTTGGATTCAGCGAATGCTCCTCGTTAATAGCCTCTGATGAACTCAAATCATAAACCATACAAGTCCCTATTAAAACCACTTTAACATCCTTCTTTCTTGCTTCCTCTAAAATATTAAAAGTTCCGTTCACGTTCACATCGTAATACCTTTGCGGATTCTCTATACTTTCCTGAACGTTTATTGATGCTGCTGCATGAATGCAAATATCCACATCTTCTTTAAATACGCCCTCCAGCACCTTTTTGTTTCTCACATCACCCAAAATAAATTCAAACTTCGGATTATCTCTAAACTCTTCAATATTCTCCTCTCTTCCATTAGAAAGGTCATCCAAAACGCATACTTCATATCCATCATCCAGCAGTCTTTTCACAATCCATCTCCCGATGAATCCTGCACCACCGGTTACTAGGATCTTCATATCACCACCTTGGCTTCCTGCCTTGTATATCTTCTCTTCCGATTAGAGCAAAATTCGAAGATATTTGTCGCATCTTCTCTCACCAACGAATTTTTCCTATCGCTCCATATCTCACACATCTTTATAGGTACGGTGCCCCCTCAGCTCAGATAAGAACCTAAAACCTTTTATAAAATCACGTGCATCAAGATTTAACGGAATTCCAAAATCCTCGATCATTGCCATGAACTTTCTCTTTGATATTCCTGCAACCTCCGCAGCTTTTCCCAATGATATTTTGCCTTCTACATACGCTTTTACTGCTTTTCTCGTTCTATACTCCTTTATAAACTTCTCGATGGACATATACGCCAATTCTTCTGGTGAGATGCTGACCTCCCTCGATATCTTCCTCAGCCACTCATCATATTCCTCTTTTAGCTTTATTTCCAGCATCTTTTAATACCTCCTTTGCTTTATCTATTACTTCCTCCTTTAAAACCTTTCTCAATATCTCTTCTTTAACCTTTGATGTCACAAGTACAGGAAAATTCTCGATCAAATAGTTGGTAAGGTCCACCCTAAACACGTTTATCCACGAAGACGTATCTATTATAATCTTTATTTTTTGCATCTTCTATTATTTCTCTTTTATTTTCATCACCCTATTCATATCCCACGGTTTGATAGCTTTTTTCCAATCCTTTATACAACTTCAACATCCCCTTTCTCCTCTTCATCTTTTAATTTTAAAAATCTCGTTGCCGCTATTATCGTTAACCCCACTAAATTTCCCTCCTTGTCATAATTTCTTACGATTCCGTTCTCGTCTTCTTCGTGTTCCACCACCTTTAGCGGATATGTAAAATTCATATACAGCACATCAGCGTCTCCATCGTAATCTATCCAAATCCTTCTTTGCAGTGACCTAACCACATGCGGAATTATTTTGATAATTTCTACTTCTTCCATATCACTCCCCTCTTTACGATCTTATCTACTTTTGAAGTTTTGTATGCTGTGGTAATAAAACCATCACCATAACTTAACTCTTTGTATGCTGCCATAAGATATTTTGGTCCAAGATGCGTTTTTTGAAAAAATCTTACCGCCCTTAACTCATCAGTAACTCCTTTCAAAATCATATCTGGATCTTCAACTGTTTTGAGAAGCAAATCCTTGTTATCGTTCATATCCGTATGAGAAGCGGTAATATGAGCCCATCTCTCACTCGTTAATCTAACAGCGACATCATTTTTAGATTTTATTACTATCATTTCACCACCTCTATTAAATTTTCTTGATATAATATTTCTTTTATTTCTTCCCTGGTAAGGTGCTTTACATCCTTTGAGGTATACGCCTTAACCTCAGCTATTTCTGATACCGAAGGGTAAGAGTATTTGTCAATATGAGACAGCTCTTTCATTTCTGGAAGCACAATAAACATATCTTCACTTTCCAAAGCTCTTCTCGCTTCATCTTCTGTCATTAACTCTTCGTATAATTTCTCTCCCGGTTTGGTGCCTATTATTTTCATTTTAATCTCATTTGGAGAGTATCCGCAATTTTGAGCTAATTCATCAATCATAACCTCTGCTAAATCCGTTATTTTTAGCGCCTTCATTTTGAAAACAAATATTTCGCCTCTTTGCGCGAGCCCTGTCGCTTTAAAAAGTAGATCAATCGCTTCTCGCATAGGCATGATGAATCTGGTCATTTCAATATTAGTTATGGTTACAGGTCCTCCGTGCTCAATCTGTTTTTTAAACAATGGAATAATGGAACCCCTCGAACCGAGAACATTACCAAATCTCACGCTTGAAAATATTGTTTTTCTTGCACCTTTATAGTAGTTTGCAGAAGTGATTAACCTCTCTGCTAAGAGTTTTGTAGCACCCATTACATTAGTGGGATTAACTGCTTTATCACTGCTTGTGAATACCACCTTTTCTACTTCTTCATCCATAGCAACGTCAATTAAATTCTGTATCCCAATCACATTGGTTTTTACTGCCTCAAAAGGATTGTATTCGCAAGCCAACACGTGTTTTAGTGCCGCGGTATGAAGAATAATATCTATATCTTCTATAGCACGAGACAAACGCTCTTTATCTCGGATATCACCCAATAGAAACCTGACATTCTCGTGATCTTCGTATTCTTGCTGTAACTCGAATTGTTTTGTCTCGTCTACGTCTAATATTCGCACTACTGCGGGTTTCCGTTTTAATATTTCTCGCAATATTTCTTGCCCTATTGAGCCGGTTCCACCTGTTATCAGGATTTTTTTGTTGTTTATAGAATTGTAGTCCATTTAAACATCTCCTAACATTTTATCTATTGTTTCTTTAAAAGTTTTCATATCCACCTTAAAATCCCTCCACGGTGGTGGAGAATTTCCCGGGGCATCTTCCCCTAAAAGATAGTAGTAGTCATTTCCAAATTGATTTGCAAGGCCCCAAAAGTTCATACCATAAGATGGAGAAAATATTTCCAGAATCTTAGCATTTCGGCAGAATATCGTGTTACTTAAACCTGCTCCATGAGGTCCAACGACAATCCGGGCCTCTGCGCAAATTTTAACCTGCTCTGAAAAAGGCAGTTCAGACATTTGAACTATTTCAAATCCAATTTCTCGCAAATAATCTTCTACTTCTTTTTCATTGATGATTTTTCGATAAAGGGCGTCCTTTCTGGAAATGTAAATTAATCTATATGGTTCAACTACATCTTCAGGAATAAAGGATTCCCTCAAAAAATCACAAGTCCATTTCGATACATCTGGTAATGATGAGGGGACAAATAGACTTTCACACAGCAAATGGTCACCATCTTTAATTCTAAGCAATTTCTCTTCTGGGAATCCTAATAGATTAAGAGACTCTATGTGGAATCTCTTTAGATTATCTGGAACAATCAAATAATCAATTTCGTCAATTACGTCTTCAAGTAACTTTAAACGAGGTAAGCACTCAAAAATCCAGTGGAAATAATTCGTATTGTCAGTGAAAGCCATTGTAGCCAGACATTCTTTTCTGAATTGTGGTTTTTTGATATAAGATTTAAAAACTTCATGCTCTTCTATCGGTTTGCCCAAATCGGAAGTGAAATCAGCAAAAACTTTGTTATCATAAGAAATAACCACACCATTTTCATTTACGACCCTTGCATTTTTAAGAAAACAAAGATATGCCTTTCGAACGGGATAGGATTTGACGCATTCACTAAAGGCAGGACAGGTTTCATCAGTCGTGTGGTTCAGTCTTTTCAATTCCACCGAATGTTCAGGAAAGATTTCTTTAACCCAGCTTCCCTCCATTTGGGGAGGTATAGAATCTTTGAACCACTGCTCAACCGAATTGATAACTCCCTTTGGACGGTAGGGAGAAGGCAAATAAAAACCTATGACTGTACGTACTCTCTTTACAATCGCTGATGTAACGATCTTTCTATCTTTACCGCCGCTGAGCAACTGTTCGAGAACAAAGAACATCTCCCAGATTATTCGATTATTCTGTTTATCGCGAGCCGATTTAACAAGTTTTATAGGATATGATTTGAGGTACATTTTACTCATAGCTTTGGTAATTTTATAACCACAGATTACACAGATTTTCACGAGAAAACCTTTTCTTTCTCTACACCGAGATTTGCCGATACTTCTTCAAAAGAAATTGCCATCTTTCACCGTACCGTCCCGAGCCAGAAGATGTAGTCAGGGTCTTTCAGCCAGTGTTTCAACTGAGGTGCCCATGTAAATACCCCTCCTTCTTCTTCGCTCTTTTCGAGCATTTTAACCGCTTTCTCGAAACCTCTTTTGAATATTCTCATCCCTTTTGTCTCTTTTAACTTTTCAACAATCCCCAAGAGTTTCTCCACAAGCGCCGTATTAACTATGCTTCCACGATGTTTCGCGTACCAAAGCGAAGCTCTGACAAGTGCTTTGTCTAAGAAATTCAGCTTTC